>MDSY01129019.1_pt1 | contig 173767 bp, 163 predicted proteins | sample 811131 | NCBI WGS metagenome assembly MDSY01 (sample SAMN05326643, study PRJNA326480) | marine metagenome | isolation source: seawater | place: Atlantic Ocean: South West | collected 2010 | reverse complement strand
CCGCGGCCACCACGCGGACGTAGTTGGATTGCACCGCCCCCGTGATGATCAGGGTATCGCAGCCCTGGGACAGCGCCTGCCCGGTATAGAATTCCAGCTTGCGAACCTTGTTGCCGCCCATGCCCAGGCCGGTCAGGTCGTCGCGTTTGACATAAATGTCCGACCGGCCGTCCCGCCCCGACAAATTGGACAGCTTGTCCAACGGCGGGGTTCCGGAAATCAATCGACGGCGCGGAAAGTCCACGTTGCCGATCCGTACGACTTCATAGGAATCCGGGGCGGGATGGCTCATGACGACTCACTTCTTCTATTGGCGAACACCGCCTCTTATCAGGGCAGCAATTCCGGTTCCGGCAGGCCCATCATCTGGGCCGTGGTTTCACCGGCCTTGATGCGGGCGATGGTGGCTTCTTCCTCGGCGATCTTCTTGATCGACGCTTCCAGCAACTCAGCTTGCCGGGCCAGCGGCACCACGGCCACGCCATCGTCGTCGCCCAGGATGATGTCGCCCGGCGACACCGTCGCGCCGCCGCAGGAAATGGTCCCGTCGATGATTCCGCCGAACCCCTTGTGCGGGCCCTGGGGCACATGGGCCGAGCAATAGGCCGCCAAGCCCAGCTCGGCGATTTCGGCAACGTCGCGCATGGCCCCGTCGATGACCACACCGCCGGCCTTCTTGGCGACCGCGCCATGGGTCATGATCCCGCCCCAGATGGCGACGTCGGTATAACCGCCGGCATCGACGACGAGGATTTCGCCCGGGTTCAGCAGTCCGATCGCGTAATGGGCGGCCGAGTTGTCACCAACCATGCAGGTCACCGTCCGCGCCTGGCCGCACAGCACCGTACCCGCGACCACCGGCTTGACCCGCCCGGCCATGCTCTGCGTGCGGTTCATGATGTCCGAAACAATGGCGGGCGGAATGTCCCGCCATTTGGCAAGGACCGCGTCGGAAAGACGTTCGAAGGTGACGTTGTGGCGTTGGATGGCCATGAAGCTGCTCCCAAAATTTCTTATGATGCGGGCAACCCCGAGAAAGACAGAGCCGCCCGAATTTCGATGTACCCTTCCAGATAAACCCAGGGAAAGCGGCCTGCCAACCGCTATTTTGGTGGGCTTGGCTCGGTCGCCGTCAGTTTTCCTCGGTGGTGACCGGAATGACCGGGGCCGCTTTCGGCACGGGCGGGCCATCCAAAAAGTCTTCCTTTACCGGCGTTTCCAGGCCCGTGGTCGGGTCGGCCCCCATGGTCCGGCGCGGATTGGGGAAGGCATCGGGCTGCGCAGGCGCATCCCGCCCTTCGTCCGGGGCAGGCTGGGCGGCCGGGCGGCGCAATGTCAGGTCCTGGGCATTGCGAACGGTCCCGTCACCCTGAATTTCGATACGCCGGATTTGGTCCGCGACAAGGTTGAGGCGGGCCAACTGCTCCGGATTGACCCGAACCGTGTACTTGCCCGGCGGCACGTATTCCATCAGGTAAAAGCCATCGAACGCCGAGCGCAGATCGCGAATGACCGTACCGTCGGCATCCAGCAATTGAACCTCGGCGCCGGACACGGGAAAGACCTTTTCGCCGTCGACCTTGAACACGGTGCCATCGATTTCCCCGGTCGTGACCACGGCGAAATCGACCCGCGCGGTGCCGCCCGGATTGGCGACCACGGTGACGCCTTTCTTGAGCGGCACCAGGAATGGATCGCGCAGGCTCTCCGTATCGACTTTGACCACCAATTTCCGATTGGGCGAGACCGACGGTAGAAACAGAAAGCCGTCTGCATCCGTCTTCGGCCGCATGATGCCTCGGTCGACCTCCAGGCGCACGCCTTCGAGCGGTTTATCTTCGTCCTCGTCGAATTTTCCATCGCCGTTGGCGTCCAGGAAGATGCGGCTAATCAGCGCTCCCTGGGTAGCCGCGCGATCGGCCATGACATAGGGCTGATAGGTCGCCGGATTGACGCCCAGGGACATCGACATGTTTACCTTGGCCTGAATCACATCGCTGTCCTTGTATTCCAGATCGACGCCCCAGGCAGACCAATCGGTCAGCTTATTGATGCCCAGGGAATAGGTATTGATCGGGGACGGCGGGGCCGTACGGTCGAGCCCGATCTTGACCTCCAGATCTTTCGATATGCGCTGCTCCGCCGTCAGGGTAATCGCGCCGTAATCTTTATCCGGCAACAAGGTGTAGCCGACCGTGCCGCGCAGGCGAACGCTGCCGATGCGACCGCCCAGCAGGAGGGTGCCGCTGGCGGATTTCGATACGCTGCTGGAGCTTTTCGTCCGTGAATAGTCGAAGGTATGCGTCACCGACATGCGCCCGATCGGGATCGTCATGCGATTGGACAAGGTCGTTTTCTTGTCGCCGTTCACAAATCGATCATGGTCGATGGTCAGGCTGATCGGCATCTGCGGCAGGTCGAACACCGACAGGCTGCCGTCGATACGAAGCGTGGTCGATGAATTGAGCTTCGACGTCCCGGTTCCGGTGAACTGTTCGCTGAAGAAATTCTTCGTAATGTTGTGCTCCAGGATCGTGCTGAACCCCATGATCGAGGTCTGCCCGGTGAAGCGCGATGCCCAGCCGCCTTCCTGTTGATCGACGAGGTCGACCTTGGCGAACAGATTGCCGAAGGACCCGGCCAGGGTCGTCCCCATATAGGTGTCGCGGCCGCCGCCGTCGGTCGGGATCGCCACAAGGCTTCCGCCCAAAGAGAGGTTCCGCGTCAGACCCGTCTTGACCCGCGCCATCACGCGGGCTTGGTCGCGGCGCTTGTCCGAGCTCGTGATCACCTGATTTCCGATCAGGCGATCGTCGTGCAGGCCGGCCGACATCTCGTATTTGACCTCGCCCGGCTTGATCTGATCCAGGCCGACGCGAACTTGGCGCGTTTCTTCCCGAACCTGTCCCTGCGGGCCGTAGAACACCAAGCGCAGGACGTTGACACCGAACAGCAACGGCACGTCGGTGAATTCGTATCGTCCGTCGGACCGGGCCTCGGCGAAATCGATCAAGGTTTCGTTCCGATAGACCTCCATCTCCCAACCCAGGGGCAGATCACCGGTCAGGGTGATGCGGTCGAACTCATCCGGGGCGCCGCCGACCTCGAAATTACCGACGGTAACGCCGTTGGCCACTTGGTTTCGCGTGGTCAGGGCGTATTGCGGGGTATAGATGTCGCCGCCTTGGATTTGCGTCGCGCCGTAGTCGCCCAAGACGCTTTTCCCCAACCCGCCATCCAGGTCGGTTCGGGTGAAGGTGGTGCGGATATCGCTGATCCGCTCGCCGTCCTTCCCGCTGATGAAGACGTTGGCGTCCGTGCCCGCGATATCCGCCGCCGCCGTCGCGTTGTAGGTATAGGAATACTTTTTGTCCTGCGATTGATGGGTCGCCATCAAACCCTGGGTATAGACATCCACGCGCGGGATGGAGATCAGCGCCGGCGGCTGGGCATCAAGCGGGAATTCTTCCTTGGGGCGGCGTTGGCGCAGGGACAGTTCGCGGGCTTGCTCACGTGCCAGCCGGGCCTCGATCGGCATCGGCTCCCGCGAAGTCAGGGTCGCGGTCAGGTTCGGCAGGTCGAATGCCACGTCGATCGGAAACCACCGGGAAAGCAGCCGAACATCGACATAGATGTCCCCGTCCGCGACATGAACCAAAGCCGGATCGAACACCGAAGGCTTGCCTTCGATGACGACTTCTTTTCTCCCCATCGAGAGTGAGAACAATCGGTTTTCGGAGATGAACCAACCGCCCGCGACACCAGCGGCGGCATCCGCCGTGATCGGGAAATCCAGCGCCCGGGCAAGGTCGCCCAACGGCAGTTCGAGCGACGATCCGGACAACATCGCCGGGAACGCATCGGACAACATGAGGTTGCCCAGGCGCAATTCCAGGATCAGCGGTTCACGAAGGTTCAGACGATGTCGGTTATCGCCGGTTTGCGCCGCGGCACCACCGGCGGCGAACAAGGAAACGACAATGGAAATGACGACGATGGCGATACGCATTGATTGGATCGACGGCGACCACGCCCGTACCCGCCTTCCCGCCTCGGCGCGCAATGAAGGCTGGGCGCGCGGACAGAGCCTGTTCGCACGCAAAAGCCCCTTTGCCCGCAACAGCGGGCGGCAAGATGGGTTAAGGCAGCGAGACTTCACCCGAGGCCAGCGTCGCGTCTCCGTTTACCTGACGGTACAGGACCTTCAACGTTCCCTTGCCCAGGGTAACACCCGGAGGCGGCGTCAACGGCACCTCGACACCGCGGTCCTTGTTCGGCGTGAACACCGCAAGACGCGTGACTTCGCCGACGACGACCGGCGCCCCGCCACCGGCGGGCAGGTATTCGACCTTGACGTCGCCATAGGCCGACTTGTTGCCTTCGCGCGACAGCTTGAAGGTCAGCTTCTTGCGGTCCTTGTCCGGCACCACCGCCATATCGGACATGGCGACCTTCAGGTCCAGATCCCCGTGGCGGACGATGACGGGAATGGTGATCCCGAAGATCGGCGTCAGCTTGACCGAGATCCCGCCCTGACCGTCTTTTTCAGCAATGCTGCGTCCGGCATCCTCGGGCGGGACGGCGCGGAAGAACATGTGAGAGCGATATTCGCCAGCCGCGAGATCGGCCGGTTTGCGCACGACCAGGCGGACCGTCTGGGTGCCGCCCGGCGGAATGTCGACCTGACGCGGCGCGTAACGCACCAATTCCTCGGCGGTCAGCATGCCCGCGGTCGGCTTTTCGACGGCTTTCAGATTTCCCTTTTCATCCATGTCCATGGCGATCAGGGAAATGCGGAACAAGGCCGCTTCGGCGCCGCGATTGGTCAGCGTAACCGTAGCGGACCGGGTCCGGCCTTCAAGCTCTACACGGGTGGGGGATACGACCAGATCGCCAAACCCTTGCGCTGCCGCCGGCTGAACGAACCCAGCCAAACCGACAAGCATCAATACGAGGGCGAAACCCGGGACCACCCCAGCCCGGACCAAACTTCTAGGACGCATTCCAATTCTCCCCTAACCCGCTGATTTGATTGCCGCGTCTCATAAACTCAAGGTTTATCCGAACATTTAATTATAGGAAACCAAAACGGTAAAAAACTTTTCGCCGAATATCGTCGGCCCAAAGTTATCGGGACGCCGAATTTTCACAATTCTTGGACCTTTCGGCGTCTGCACAAGAACAGCCACAACATTGGGATCGCTCTGCGCCTCGCCATCCGGCGTACCCGCATTGGTCGAAAGTTGCTGCAACGCATCGGCGCCGCCCGCGTGGGATTTCGCGCCGATCGCGATCTCTGCGGCGCCATCGCCGCCGATCATCGGGTTGGCGCCGGCGTTATGGTCGAAATTCGTCACCAGCAGCTCACCCGTGTCGGTTACCACGACGAGAGAGTCCGTCAGCGTCAGCGAAAAGGCCTGGTTCGGCTCGCCGGAAATGGCGATCGCCCCCGCCAATGTGCCGCCGGTCGACGGTGCGGTCACCGGACCGCTGCGAACCAACGGCAGGCCGCGAATAACCGCAGGGTCCGTCGCCTGTTCCGTCGGCGTCAAAAAGCCCTGCGCGTTCGAGAGTTCCTGCAGACCAACCACCCCGGCCGGGCGGATAATCTGGACCGTTGCGCTGGATGAAACCGTGGCCCCGGACGAGCCTGCCCAGGCCGCACCGGCGAGGTGTAGGCACACGATCAAACAGACCAAGGCCTTCGCGCCGGCGGCGGTCAGACGCCGCATGGCAGAGAACGTCGGAATGTGTCGCGCGCAATTCATCGCGTCCGGAATCCTTCGCTTAGGCGGGATTGCCCGTAATCATAACATAAGCGCATCCACGACCGGGCACCAACCGCAGTTCCAAGTCCGGCGCGCCTGTTTCTGTCCGCTGAAACGCGCCCGTCATTGCGGATCCACGAATACCGTGAACGACCCGGTATATTCCGCTCCGGGAAGATTGGTGCCCAGGTTAAGCGTCGCACCAACGGAAATATCCGCACGACCACGTTTGCCCAAATTGATGGGGTTGGTCTGGTCCATGGTGAAATTGGTGAGGGTGCCCGTGCCGCCGCCGCCGGTGACCGTCGCCGACGACGGAAACGTGACGATGACGTTCGCATAATCCGGCCCGGTGATCCGGAATTCGGCTTCGCGGTGGTTGTGGCCCAGATCGATCACCCCGCCGGTCACCGATTTGGTGCCGGTCGGCGTCACGACCGCGGTTCCGGGGGAATCGGACGTCGCGACCCGGCCGAAACGAAGGCTGCGGCGTTCCGTGATGTCGAGGCTCTGCGCTTGGGCCTGCTCGATACCGAACGAAACCGTCCCGGACAGAATGCTCAAAACCGGCGCGCCGACAACGATAACCGCAGCCAGCATCGCCGCCCGGCAAAACCGCAGGGCGTGCGCATAAAAAGAATGGCGGAATCTGGTCATGGCGACCTTCAGCCTAACACAAGCCACCCGGCTGTCGCAGCCGGGCGAATGCTTTCCGAAGAGAAAGGAAAGCCCGAAGACAAGGTCGGCCCCGCCGGTTATGGCGGGGCCGAACCAAATGTCACGGAATTACTGGTAGTTGACGGAAACCGTGTAGGTGCCCGAGTAGCTACCGGCAGCCTGGTTGGCACCGACCGACAGAGTACCACCGACGTTGAACGTGTCGGTGCCGCCTGTCAGGGCGCCGCCGCCATCGTTGGTCAGGGTGGCGGTCATGTCGTCGCCCGCACCCGACAGGGTCACGGAAGCCGGGACAGTGACGCTGTAGGTCGCGCCCGAAGCACCGGTGACGGTGAAGGCACCGGCAGCAGCCGTGCCGCCCAGGTCGGTGACGCCGCCGGTCACGCTTTTCGCGCTGGCGAGCGAGACGGTGACGGTACCCGAAGTCGCGCTGGGGCCGATGTTACCAAAGGCCAGGGCCGTGTCCTGCGTGATCGCGATCGGAGCGGCGATTTCAACGGTCGCGCCGGCGCTCACGGAATTGGCGGCCTGAGCCTGACCGGAAAGGAGCACCGCGGCCATAACAGCACCGAGGACGCTCAGTTTTTTCATCTTGGTGTTCATCTTGATACACTCCGCATCATAGTCGTAATTCGTTGTAATCCGCGACAATCAACCACCGGCATTTTTTTCACCGTGTGACCGCTGCGTCTTTGCGGATGTTGGTCTCGATTTGTTGATCCAGACCTTCCCATCAAGAAACCGTTCAGGAGGTGCGAGCACCGAACCCCCAAAACGTTGCATTCAACATGGTCTTGTTATCGCACAAGGCCCTGACATCAGCCTGACGAAAAGCTGACAAAAAGCTGACAAGTTGCACAAAAACAAATACTTGGGCGATGTCGGGACCTTCATGACGACTGAACAATCCCAGGTTTCCGCGCCTTTCACGGCACCTCTGCCGCCCATTCGCGGCGACGGCCCCGGCGAAAAAATACGTAAAATTTTATAAAAAAATTCACTCGGCGGTTCGAATTGCCGGCCGATCAGCGCAGTGGAACCGTCGACTGGCGATATTTTTCCGGCAGAACCAATTGCGGCGGGAGCGGCGCATCCGCATCCCGCGATTGACGGTCCTGCAATTCCCGAAGGATGCGGCTGGCGCGCGCCCAGGAAACTTCGACGACCTCCGGCGGCGAGGCGGCAACGGCTGCGCCGCCCCGGGCATCATCCGATAGCGGCTCCCGATCCTCCAGCGCACGGCTTGGGTCCGGCGTTTCCATCCCATGCAGGGGCGGCAACGCCGCCAAGGCCCGGACCGGCGGTTGCGCCTGCCCGGCGGCAGACGCCCCCGAAGGGCGAGGCACGATGTCCAGAACCAATCGCCAGACCCCGCCGGCGGCGCCCCCACCGCCCACCGTCGGATCGATCACGAAGGCCCGGCGGATATATGCCTCGGTACGGCTGGTAATTTCAAAGCAAAGCGGGCCCCCATCCGTCACCAGGGGGCGAACGAACAAGTCAGGGGCCAAGGGATCGGCCGCCAAGGCGGTGTGGCCATCGGGCGGCAAACTGACGCCCGGCATGGAAACCTCGAACCCGCGCGCCGTGGTCGCCCGGGCGTCGTAATTCGGACGCCCCGTCAAATCGAATACCAACCGCAGATAGGTCTGATGACGTCCCAGGCGCAGCCCGGTGATCTCCGGGCCGCCGCGTTCCAACTCGGACGCCAGGACGGTGCAGGGCACGACGCCCCCAGAAAAGGTGCAAAGCGCCGCGAATATAACACCCGCCGCCCAGACCGCCGTCGCCGGGCCGACAACCAAGCGACGGAAAAGGTGCCTGAATATCCGCATCTTGTTGATTCTTTTAGGCTTCCGCCGCGCCTTCTCGCAAGGTCGCAGGCCTGGCGCCGCCTTACCCAGCCAACCCCCTGGAAACACAGGAGAAACGCTCGCGTGTCAGTTGTTTGTCAGGAAAAGCGCGTATAAGATTGCATGTTCGTGCGCTGATTTTCGGGGAATCGAAACCTCGGAACGCCGGCCAAACCCTGGGCCAACCAGGGGAAATGGGGGCCAGGGGCCGCGCAAAGGAGGTCACGGTGGAAATTATCAAACAGCTCGGTTGGCTGCCGACACTGATCCTGCTGACGGTGGCAACCATCGTCGCCGGCATCCTGCTGAAGGTCACGGCACCGAAGAAGCCCAATCTGGATAAGATGAGCGACCGCGAAAAGTGGGAGCGTTTCGGTATCGGCGAAGGGCCGCAACCCGGCGACGATGTCGAAGAATATTGGCGCGACTTCGAATTGCTGAAACAAGGCAAGGGCCGCGACGACGAATACTTTAAGGACGATCAGCTCTGATCGCTTCCTCTTGGTCTCCGGGCCGGGACACCCCGTGTTTCATGTGCGCGTAACGAGACTGTGAACAAATAATCCCCGACAGAGTCCGATCCGTCCGTTAAGGTACGGTCCATTGTCGTCGTTCGCGCGCCACGCGTGGACTCTTTCATCAAGGACCACGAGCAGCCATCTTGTCGTCATGACTTTCGCGAACCGAAGCGCCGGACTGAACGATCGGTCGGCAGCCCAGGCATCGGAGATGTTGCGGCGGCGGCTGAGCGAAGTGCGCGCGGAAACAATGGCCCTGACGGCCGATTTGTCCGACGCGGATGCAACGGCGCAATCCATGCCCGACGCCAGCCCGGCGAAGTGGCACCTGGGGCATACCACCTGGTTTTTCGAAGCCTTGGTTCTGCAACCGGCTTTGCCCGGTTACGAGGTGTTCGACGACCGGTACGCCTTTCTGTTCAATTCCTATTACGACAGCGTCGGGCCACGTCAGCCCCGGCCCAAGCGCGGCCTGCTCACCCGCCCCCCACTTGCCGATGTCGAGGCCTATCGCCGCCATGTCGACGACGCCTTGGATCGGTTGATGGCAAGCGGCGCGGTCTCCGCCGAAACCTTGGCGACTGTCGAACTCGGCATTCATCACGAACAACAGCATCAGGAACTGATGCTGACCGATATCCTTCATCTGTTTGCACAAAATCCACTACGCCCCGCCTATCGCCCGTCGGAACCCCGCCCGGCGCAACCGAGCAACGACGCCCCGCCCGATTGGATCGACTGTCCCGGCGGCATCCTGCCGATCGGGGCCGATGCCTATGAGATCGGCCGGACGCCGTTTGCGTTCGATTGCGAAACCCCGCGCCACGAGGTTCTGCTCCGCCCCTACCGTCTGGCCTCGCGCTGCGTGACCAATGGCGAATGGGCGGCGTTTATCGCCGATGGCGGATATCGTGATCCGCTGCTGTGGCTATCCGACGGCTGGGCCACGGTTCAAACCGAACAATGGGACGCCCCCCAATATTGGGAAGACCGCGACGGCGACTGGTGGACCATGACCCTGCGCGGGATGCAACCCATCGACCCCGCCGCTCCGGTTTGTCACATCAGCCTGTACGAAGCCGACGCCTATGCACGCTGGGCGGGCAAGCGCCTGCCGACCGAATTCGAATGGGAAGCGGCGGCATCGGCCCTGCCGGTTGCGGGCAACTTGGCCCCGACGAACCGTCTGTCTCCGGCACCCGCCAGCCAAGGCGACGGTTTGCAGCAAATGTTCGGCGACGTATGGGAATGGACCGCCAGCGCCTATGCCCCCTATCCCGGGTTCAAGGCCACGGACGGGGCCGGCGGCGAATACAACGGTAAATTCATGTCGGGTCAGAACGTGCTGCGCGGCGGATCCTGCGCAACACCCGGGGGCCATAGCCGCGCCACCTACCGTAATTTCTTCTACCCCCATCAGCGCTGGCAGTTCACGGGCCTGCGCCTGGCCGAAGACGGCCCGCAAGCCGAGCGCGGCCCGCAAGGATGAAACGATGATGGATGCTTTCGCCGATCTACAAGACAGCGAACTGGACGACGACACCCGCCGCGCCTTCCACCGCGACGTGATCGACGGGCTGTCCCGCCCCGTCAAGACCCTGCCCTGCAAGTGGCTGTACGACGTGCGCGGCTCGGAGTTGTTCGAGGAAATCACCCAGCTCGACGAGTATTATCCGACCCGGACGGAACTGGCCCTGTTGGCCGGCATCGCCGACGAGATCGGCGCGGCCCTGCCGTCGGGTGCCTGGGTCGTGGAATTCGGGTCAGGTTCCAGCCGCAAATCGGACCTTTTGCTGAACGCCCTGGACGCCCCGAACGGCTACGTTCCGATCGACGTCGCCGCTGACTATCTGGAGGCCGCCGCCGGAGCCCTGGCCGACCGGCAACCGCATCTTGCGGTCCGACCCGTCGTCGGGGACTTCAGCGCCGAAATCGACCTACCCGGCAGCCTGACCGAAGAAATGGGCGACGCCCCCTCGGTCGGGTTCTTTCCCGGATCGACGATCGGCAATTTCGAGCCGGCGCAGGCGCAGGCGTTCCTGACCCGCGCCCGTCGGATGCTGGGCGATCACGCCCATATGGTGGTCGGCGTCGATCTGAAGAAAGACCTGAACGTGCTGATCCCGGCCTATGACGACGCGGCGGGGGGAACGGCGGATTTCAACCTGAACCTGCTGGACCGCATCAACCGCGAACTGGGCGGCGGCTTCGACCGCGATCACTTCGCCCATAAGGTCCGCTACGACGATGCCGAAGGCCGGATCGAAATGCATTTGGAAAGCACGACCGACCAGACCGTGCGGGTCGACGGCCATGTGTTCGATTTCCGGGCCGGGGAAACCATCCATACGGAAAGCTCGTACAAATACGCGGTGGCCGATTTTCGCGCGGTCGCCGGACGGGCCGGCTGGTCGCATGCCGCGCATTGGACCGACGCCGACGATCTATTCTCGATCCATCTGCTTGCCGCGGCCTGAGACTTGCGCCATCCTGCCTTAGGCAGGGAGGCAGCGTCATGCGGTTCGCGTTCATTGGCTTTCTGATACTTCTATTCAGCCCGCCGTTCAGCAAGCCCGCCCGGGCCTGCGGCCCCGAAGTCGTGATTCAGTTCATCGATTCAAGCCCCGACCTGTTCATCATCGAGAACAAGAGCCAGGAACCCTGGACGCTGTTGAGCCTGGAGTTTCGCGCCGCGAATTCCCACGGCCGGGTCGTGTTCGACACGGATTTCGGCGGCGCCGGATCGTCCGAGCCGCAACAATTCGAAACCCTGGAAGGCGAAGTCGGCCTGATGAAGGCCCCCGTGGTCGCCGACGGGGCGGAGGAACTTAGCCTGCATTTCACGAATTTCGTCGCAGGCCGAAAATTCGTCTTCACCATTGATCTGGACGACCGCCTGCCGCAATCCGAAATGGGCCAAGCTTATGTGACCGGCGACGAAATCGCCGGTGCCGAAGTGACCGGCCTTCTGACCCATCCCCGGATCGGCGAAGCCAAGGCGCATGGCACCTTCGGCAGCGACGGCAAGGCGCACCTGCGCGGTGCGGCCTGCGCCTAAGTCGTTTCTAGATCAACTTGACCAGCTGTTTGCCGACGTTCTTGCCCTGAAGCATGCCGATGAAGGCTTCCGGTGCGCTTTCGATGCCCTGGGCGATGGTCTCGCGGTATTTCATGCGCCCGTCGGCGACCATGTCCTCAAGCTCCTTGCGGGCCTGCGGCCAGATTTCCTTGTGATGGCTCAGCACGAAGCCTTCCATCTTCAAAGATTTGTCGAAGAACAGATGCATGTTGCGATTGCCGTGGGCTTCGCCCTGATCGTTATAGCGCGACAGCACGCCGCAGACCGGGATGCGCGCCAAGCGGTTGCACTGGCCCATCACGGTTTCCAGGATCTCGCCGCCGACGTTGTCGAAATAGACGTCGACACCGTCCGGCGCGGCGGCCTTCAACTGGCCCGCCAAGTCGGGGGCCTTGTAATCGATGCAGGCGTCGAAGCCGAATTCGTCGACCACCAGCTTGCATTTATCCGGCCCGCCGGCGATGCCGACGGCGCGGCAGCCCATATCCTTGGCCAACTGGCCGACGCAGCTTCCGACCGACCCGGCGGCGGCGGAAACCACCACCGTCTCGCCCGCTTTCGGCTGACCCGAAATTTTCAACCCGACCCAGGCCGTCACCCCGGTCGACCCGCAAACGCCCATATAGGCCGACAGCGGCACCCCGGCGGGCGGGTTGACCACGAAGTCCAGGTCCGACCCGTCGCTCACGACATGCGTCTGCCAACCGAGCCGCCCGACCACATATGTGCCGACGGGGAATTCCGCGTTGCGGCTTTCCACCACTTCACCCAACACCCGGCCGACCATCAGGTCGCCCGACTTCAACACATTGGGGCTATAGGTCCAACCGCCGCCCATCAACATGCGCTGATAGGGATCGAGCGACAGATAATGATTGCGCAGCAGGAATTGCCCCTCGCCCGGTTGCGGCGCGGGAACATGGTCGATGCGAAAGTTGTCCGGCGTCGGCATGCCGTCGGGGGCGGAATTGAACAGGATGCGGGTATTGGTTTCGGTCATGGTCTCAATCAAATGGTCGGTGTTGTCGGTTGCGCGCGGTCAGTCGACGACGCGCATTTGTCCCTGGGCGTTCAGTTCCAGCGTCTGGAAGTGCAGCGGCACGAAGACCTCGGAATTGGGCGAGGCGGCCTTGACCTCTTGGATGAATGCCCCCGTGTGCTTCAGGGCATTGTCCTGCGGCGCGCCGAACGGCAGGCCCTGGTCGTCCCAATGGGTGGCGACGACCAACGGCGGCTGGCCCAGGCAGCGCATCATCCGCTCGGTATAGTTATGGATGTCCAGGCGCGGCGGGGCCGAGGCCACGAACACCACGTCGGGGCGCAGGCCTTCGATCTCGCGTTCGATGAAATTCATCGATCCGAACAACAGGATTTCCCGCCCGCCGAGGCGCAGCATGTACGCCAGGGTGCCGCCCTCGACATATTCGTTCAGGGACAAGCAGCCGTCGTCCTTGACCGGAATCGTCCCGAAGTCCTTGTACAGCTTGCAGGACAGGGGCGAATGCAAGCTGGGGATCACGCGCAGCGAAAACTTGCCGTACTCATAATCCTCGCCGCCGCAGACGGCATGAATCTGTTCGTCCGGCACGCCGCCGTTGATGGCGATGTTACAGGTGCTTTCGGTGCCGATCACCACGGCGCCCGTCTTCCGGGCGATATAGGGCACGTCCATCGCATGGTTGAAATGCGAATGGGACAGCATGATGAAATCCGCCTTGGGCACGTGGCGGTCGATGGTCTCGGCGTTGCTGGGCGCCGGTTCGTCCATTTGGATCACCGGGCGGGGATCATCCGGAATTTCCGTCGCGTCATGGGGTCCGTATTTGCGCCCGCGAAAGCGCACGCGGGACAGATAGGGGTCGAGCAGGAACACGGTCTCGCCGTCCGTGATCTTCCAGCCCGCCGCGCCGAAATGCGTAAACCGCAACGGGCGCATGTTGCCGCCGTTGGTCACAGCTTTCTCCTTTATGCCGGTCTGCGGGTCGGGTCAGCCGAGCGCGGCCAAAATCTGTTCCGCCGAGGACACGTTCAATCCCGGCTCGGTTTCCAGCGCGAAATGGCTGACCACGCCGTCATCGACGATCATCGCATAGCGCTTGGACCGGCGACCGTAGCCCTTGGCCGACATGTCGCTGTCCAGGCCCATGGCCTCGGTCAGCGCGCAGTTGCCGTCGGACAGCATGGTCACCTTGCCGGGCGCCTGATGGGCCTGGCCCCAGGCGGTCATGACCATGGCGTCGTTCACGGAAACGCAGGCGATCTCGTCCACGCCTTTGGCCAGGATGGCGTCGGCCTGGGCAACGAAGCCCGGCAGGTGCTTGGCCGAACAGGTGCGCGTGAACGCGCCCGGCAGGCCGAACACAACGACCTTGCGGCCCTTGAAATAATCATTGGTGGAAACGGCTTCGGGGCCGCCGTCATCGCCCATCTTGAAGATCGTGGCGGAAGGCACGCGGTCGCCTGCGGCAATGGTCATGGGAGTTTCTCCGTCGATTTGGTTTTCGGCCCGCGCAGAACGCCGCGGGCGCTATTTTTTTAGATAGACAGAACTAGGCCACGTCCTTTCGTTCGGAGCAACCCCCGAAGGTCGATAATTTACTTTCATTGATACTAATATTCATGCGACCATTTTCCTGCCTGCACGGTATCGATGGGGGAACATCGACGAATGCAATGTGGGGGCATTTCGCATTTCGACCGATGTGCGGGGGGAGGAGAGCAGGCCGCTTGCTTTGGCATGAAAGGCTGTTCACATGAAAGCTCTCGAAAACCTCCGCATCAATACCCGTATCCTGTTGATCGTCGCTTTAAGCATCTCTGCAATGCTGGCCCTGGGCAGCGCGCTGATTTATCAGCAGTACGTACAAATGATCGACAGCCGCATCGCGACCGTCCGCAACATCACGGAAACCGCCGTCGGCGTCGCCGAACGTCTGCACGATCATGAACAAAAGGGCGAAATGAGCCATGACGAAGCAATCGCCCGCTTCCGCGATGCCATCTACGGCATGTGGTACGAAAACCATACCAATTACCTGTTTGTCTGGACCCTCGACGGCACGCCGATCGCCCATCCGGCGAAACCGACGTTGGAAGGCAAAAGCCTGATCGACCTGAAGGACAAGAACGGCGTGCCGCTGGCCCGCCTGTTGGCTGAGAATTCTCAAATCCCCGGCGGCAAGCCCGTGCATTACGTCTGGCCCAAGCCCGGATCCGACACGCCGATGCCGAAAATCAGCTATTCCCTGGCCTTCATGCCATGGAAGATCTTCGTCGGCACCGGCATCTATACCGACGACGTCGACAGCCTGTTCAAAAAGGAAGTCGCCTTCGCGCTTGGAATAGCCGCGATCGCGTTGGCCTTCATCGCCGTTCTGTCTACCGTCATCGCGCGGTCCCTGACCCGCCCGATCAGCAGCCTGCAAAACGCCATGATGCGGGTCGCCGACGGCGACACCAACCTGACCGTCGCCTTCACCGACAACAAGGCCGAGATCGGCGACTTCGCCCGCGCCCTGGATACCTTCAAGGCGCAAACGCAGGAAGCCGCCCGAATGCGGCAGGAACGCGACGACATGGAGCGCCGCATTCAGGAAGAACAGGTCGCGGCCCGCAACCAGATGGCCGACGGCTTCCAGGCCGACGTCGGCAGCATCACCGAAAGCGTGTCCGGCACGGCGGGGGAAATGGTCCATAGCATGCATGGCATGCAAGAGATCGCCGAGCGCACCCAACATCAGGCGCAAACCGCAGCCGACCTGACACGCCGCGCCGCCGATAACGTCAATACCGTCGCCGCCGCTGCCGAGGAACTGACCGCGTCGATCCAGGAAATCAGCCGCCAGACATCCGAAGCCAGCCGCATTGCCGCCGACGCCGTGGCCAAGGCCGAGGACACAAACCGCAGCGTCGAGCGCCTGGAAACCTCGGCCCGCGAAATCGGCGAGGTGGTTGCCCTGATCTCCGACATCGCCGAACAGACCAACCTTCTGGCCCTGAACGCGACCATCGAAGCGGCCCGCGCCGGGGATGCCGGAAAGGGCTTCGCCGTCGTCGCCTCCGAGGTCAAGAACCTGGCGACCCAGACCGCCAAGGCGACCGACGAGATCAGCGCCAAGATCAACGCCATTCAAGACGAAACGACGCAAGCGGTCACGGCCATTACCGCGATCCGCCAGGTGGTGGAACAATTGAACCAGAACGGTGCCTCGGTCGCCGCCGCGATCGAGGAACAGGGCGTGGCGACCCAAGAAATCGTCCGCAACGTGCAGGAAGCCGCCGACGGCGCATCCCGCGTGGTCATCGAGGTGACGAGCCTGCACGAGGCCGCCAACGAAGCCGGAACCTATGCCGAGAAAGTCACCGCGCTGGCAGGATCGGTCGGCGAAGCGACGACTCAGCTGAAGAGCCGTAGCGAGAATTTCGTGTCCGGTATTCGCGCCGCGAGCGCATGATCTTTCTCAATGCAGGCATCCCAACGGCTACCTATCTTATGTGCATCTGCGCAGGCCGCAGCACTTAAGATAGGTAGACCGAAATGCGACGAATTGGCTTGGCTTTCTGGGGGCTTTTGATCGGCCTCAGTGTTCTATGGTTTCTCGCCGAGCCCTCGGTTTTCACCGCCTCCGCATTCTTTCCGTTTCGGGCGCAGATGATCCAATACACCGGGGTTCTCGCCATCGGGCTGATGAGCCTTGCCATGATCCTGGCCCTGCGGCCGCGCCTGCCCGAGCCCTGGTTCGGCGGGTTGGACAAGATGTACCGCCTGCACAAGTGGTTGGGGATCGGGGGGCTGGTTCTGGCCGTTGTCCATTGGCTGTGGTCGGAGGCGCCGAAATGGGCGGTGTCCCTCGGTCTGCTCGATAGGCCGCAGCGCGGCCCCCGGGCCCCGGTCGAAGGCGTCATCCCTCAATTCTTCCAAGGGCAGCGGCACTTGGCCGAAGGCGTCGGTGAATGGGCCTTTTATGCCGCCGTGGCGCTGATCGCCCTGGCCCTGGTCCGATGGTTTCCCTATCGGGCATTTTACAAAACCCACCGGCTGCTGGCCGTCGCCTATCTGGCCCTGGCATTCCATACCGTGATCCTGACCAAGCTCGATTACTGGCTGTCGCCCCTGGGCTTGGTGCTGGCGCTGTTGCTCGCGGGGGGCGTGATCGCCGCCGTGGTCACGCTGTTGCGGCGGATCGGCGCGTCCCGACGGGTGCCCGGCGAGATCGTCGCCTTGCAGGCCTATCCCGGAGTCCGCTCGCTGGAAACGGAGATCGCCATGGCGCCCGGTTGGCCGGGGCACAAGCCCGGGCAGTTCGCCTTCGCCATGTCGGACCCGACCGAAGGGGCGCATCCCTATACGATCGCCTCTGCCTGGAACCCCGACGCGCCGCGCATTACCTTCATCACCAAGGCCCTGGGCGACCATACCAGCCGCCTGCCGGAAAAGTTGCGGATCGGGCAACGGGTCACGGTCGAGGGGCCATACGGCTGCTTTACCTTCGACGACGATGCCCCGCATCAGGTCTGGATCGGGGGCGGCATCGGCATCACGCCGTTCGTCGCCCGGATGAAGCATTTGGCCCATGAACGCGGCCAGGGCCGCGCGGCCGGACCGTCGGTCGACCTGTTCCATACCACCGCCGAGGTCGACGAAGGCGCCCTGGCCCGGCTGCGCGCCGATGCGGATGCGGCGGGGGTCCGCCTGCATATCCTGGTTGATGCCCGCGACGGCATGTTGACGGCGGAACGGATCCGTCAGGCCGTGCCGCAATGGAAGGATGCCGGATACTGGTTCTGCGGTCCCGCCGGCTTCGGCGCGGCCCTGCGCCGCGATCTTGGCGCCGCGGGCGTCCCGACCGACAGCCGCTTCCACCAGGAACTGTTCGCCATGCGTTGACGGCTATGCCAGCAAAGCGGCTTGCCCGCCCTCGCCCATCCGGCCTAGGTTCGCCTGTAGACACGACCGACACAAAAAAATGCACGACCGGGAGGATATAGCATGAAGAAAATCAGCGCCCAGGAGATCAAGACCTGGCTGACCGACGGATCCGAATTCGCGCTGTTGGATGTGCGCGAAGACGGCCAGTTCGGCGAAGGCCATTTACTGCATGCCATCCCCCTGCCGTACAGCCGCCTGGAGCTGGAAATTACGCCTTTGGTCCCGCGGGCCGACGTGCCGGTCTGCCTGGTCGATGATGGCGAAGGTGTCGCCGAAAAGGCCGCCAACCGCCTTGAAGCCATGGGCTACACCGACGTGCGGGTGCTGGACGGCGACCTGGCCGCCTGCGAGGCTGCGGGCTTCACCATCTTCAAGGGTGTCAACGTCCCGTCCAAAACCCTGGGCGAACTGGCGGAAGAAGCCGCCGACACCCCTTATATCGAAGCCGAGGAAATGAAGCGCATGCTCGACGCGGGCGAGGATTTCATCCTGCTCGACGGACGGACGCCGCGCGAATTCAACACCATGAGCATTCCCGGCGGACGGTCCTGCCCCAATGCGGAACTGGCCTATCGCCTGCCCCTGCTGGTCGACAATCCGAACACCAAGGTCGTGGTCAATTGCGCCGGGCGAACCCGCAGCCTGATCGGCGCGCAGTCGCTGCGCAACTTCGAGTTCGATAATCCGATCTTCGCCCTCAAGCACGGCACCCAGGGCTGGCGGCTGGCCGGGTTCGAGCTGGACAACGGCCGCACCCCGGCACCACTGCCGCAGGCCACGGGCGAGGCCTTCGCCGCCGCCCAGGCCCGGGCCCGCGACTTCATGGAAAAGCACGCGATCCCCTCGGTCGGGATCGAGACCGTCGCCGAATGGGTCGGCGACGACAGCGCGACGTTCTTCCTGTTCGACGTCCGCAGCGAGGAAGAATTCAACGCCCGCCATCTGGACGGCGCGGTATTCGCCCCAGGCGGGCAGCTGGTTCAAGCGACCGACCAATGGGTCGCGGTGCGCGGTGCGCGCATCGTGCTTTGCGACGATAGCGGCATCCGCGCCGCCAACACGGCCTATTGGCTGCGCGCCATGGGGCATGACGCCTATGTGCTGGAAGACGACGTCTCCGACAGCGCGATCACCCTGCCGGCCCGCAAGGTCGCCGTTCGCCCCGTCGGCGCGACCCTGGCCGAGATCGACGCCAAGGAACTGGCCGCGGGCGGCGATCGTCTGATCATCGATCTGCGCGCCAGCGCCGATTATCGCGCCGCCCATATCAAGGACGCGGTCTGGTCGATCCGTCCCAAACTGGCGGACCTGACCATCAACGGCGCTACCGAGATCGTGCTCGTCACGCCGAACAAGGCCTTCGCCGAACTGGCGGCGATGGACCTGCGCGACGCGGGCGCATCGTCGATCCGCGTTCTGACCTCGGGACCCGACGCCTGGGGCCAGGCGGGCCTATCGGTCGTCGCCACGCCGGACCTGCCGTCCGATGCCGAGCGTCTGGACTTCCTGTTCTTCGTTCACGACCGTCACCTGGGCAATGCCCAGGCGTCGCGCGATTATCTGAATTGGGAATTGGGACTGATCGGCCAGCTCAAGGATTGGGAACTCGACCTGTTCCCGACCTTTGCCGATCACGCGCACTAATCGACGGCGCCTCGTTACAGGTGGTCTGACAAGCCCTGCGCCAAAGCGGCCAGGGCCGGGCCCCATTCGCCGATCAGGGTTTCCCGGTCCATGGCGAAGGTCTGCGAGACGCAGTTGATCGACAGCCGCAGCCGCCCATCCCGCGACACCAGGGGGGCGGCGATGCCCCGGATATTCTGCCGCCAGGTCTTATCGACCAGGCAGAAGCCGTTCGCCGCGACCGCGTCGACGGCGCGCTCGATCGCTGCCTGCAACGGGGGCCAATCGTCGCCATGGTGGTCCGCCAAACGGGCGCATAAGTCTTCGCGCGCAGCTGGGTCCAAGGCCGCAAGATAGGCCTGCCCCGTCGCCGTGCAGGCCATGTCGATGGTCGATCCGACGCTGAAGTAATAGGGCATGGCGTCGCCGCTGCACCGGTCCAGATAGATCATATGCGGCGCATCGGGCCAGGCCAGCGATACCGCGCAGCCCGACGCCGTCGCCAACCGCTGCATCCGGTCATGGGCCATCGGCAGAAATCGCACATTGCTCAGGAACGAAAAGCCCAGGGTCAACACCCGGGGCCGCAATCGGTATTTCCCGCCCTGGGGCTCGAATTCCAGATCCCCCGCCTCGACCAGGGCCCGGGTCAGGCGCGACACCGTGGCCTTCGGCAGGCCCGTCGCCGCCGAGATGTCGGCATTCCCCAACAGGTCGCGGCCCGGGCCGAAGACCTCCAGCACCTCCAACCCGCGCAGCAGCGTGCCGCTGGGACTGGCCGGGCCCTTGAGCGCAAAGTCGGTCGGGGAAGTACGTTTCATGGGCGGGCGGGTTCCGTGTCCTGGGGCGGTTTGGCGCAGAATTCACAGCTTGACGCTGCATTCGTCAGGCCATACTTGTTTCGATATATAAAACAAAGGAACCGTATATTGAAACATTCAAATGGCGCCTTGAGCGGGATGAAGGTGATCGACCTGACCCGCGTTCTGGCCGGGCCCTATTGCACGCAGATCCTGGGCGACCACGGGGCCGAGGTAATCAAGATCGAGCCGCCCGCCGGCGACGAAACGCGCACCTGGGGACCGTTCGGCCCGGGGGGCAGCGCCTATTACAGCGGCGTCAACCGCAACAAACGTCATGCCGCGGCGGATTTGTCCAAGCCTGCTGGGCGCGATCTGTTGCTGCGCCTGTTGGACGACGCCGACGTGCTGATCCACAATTTCAAGGCCGGAACGTTGGAGCGCTGGGACCTCGGTTATGACGCCGTTTTGGCCGAGGCCTTTCCCCGCCTGATCTATTGCCAGATCACCGGCTTCGGCGAAGACGGCCCCCTCGGCGGCCTGCCCGGATACGATTCCGTGGTTCAGGCCATCGCCGGATGCATGAGCGTCAACGGCGGGCCGGACAGCGGGCCGATGCGGGTCGGCATGTCGATCGTCGACCTGGGCACCGGGATGAACGCCCTATCGGCAATTTTGATGGCGGCGCTGGAACGGGAACGGTCCGGACGCGGGCAGAAGATCGACATCAGCCTGTACGACTGCGCGCTGACCTATTTGCACCCCCATGCCGCCGGATACCTGCAGACCGGCCAGGCCCCGGTGCGCAGCGGCAACCGCCATCCGTCGATCGCGCCGTATGAAGAATTTTCGACCCGGACCGGCCCGATGTTCCTGGGCGTCGGCAATGACCGCCAGTTCCGCGCCGCCTGCGCCCTGTTGGATTGCGGCGCGCTGGCCGACGACCCCCGGTTTACGACCAACGCCCTGCGCGTCACCAACCGCGACGCCCTGCATGACCTGTTGCAGGCTGTCCTGATCGACCATGACGGACAGGCGTTGAGCGAAGACCTATTGGCGCGCGGCATTCCGGCCAGCGCCGTGCTCGACGTGCCGCAGGTTCTTGCCGCGCCGCATACCCGCCACCGCGCCATGGTCGTCGAGGACGGCGACTACAAGGCGCTGGGCATTCCGATCAAGTTCTCCCGCACCCCAGGCAAGGTGCGCAGCCGACCGGGCGTCTTCGGCGCCGACAGCCGGGCGGTGTTCCAATCCGCCGGGCTCGACGATGCGGCCTTCGATCGTCTGGCCGCCGACGGCATCGTGTTCGACACGCCGCCCACGAAAGGAGGCGCGTCATGACATCCGAGAATGAAACCGTGCGCTATCGCCTGGACGGCCCGATCGCGGTCATCACCATCGACCGCCCGCCGGTCAACGCCCTGAGCCTGGAGCTGATCCGCGACGTGGTCGCCGCGTTTCGCCGCGCGGCGGCGGACAAAAACGCCCGCGCCGTGGTTTTGAAAAGCGCCCTGGCCAAGCGGTTCTCCGCCGGGTTGGACCTGGACATCCTGCTCGGCAAACCGGGCGAGGAAATCCGCCCCTTTCTACAGGCGCTGTATATCGACCTGTTCGACGCCCAATACCATCTGGGCAAGCCGTCCATCGCCGCCGTCGGCGGGGCGGCGCGCGGCGGCGGCATGACCATGGCCGTGTCCTGCGACGTGGTCCTGGCGGGCGAAAGCGCGACCTTCGGCTATCCGGAAATCGACGTCGGCGTGATCCCGGCGATCCATTTCGCCCATCTGCCGCGCCTGATCGGGCGGCACCGCGCGTTCGAGCTTTTGTTCAGCGGACGCGCCTTCGACGCCGGTGAGGCCATGGAACTGGGCATCGTCAATTCCGTGGTTTCCGATGCCGAGCTGGATGACCGGGCGATGGCCATGGCCATGGAATTCGCCTCGAAATCGGAAGTCGTCATGCGCATGGGCCGCGCCGCCTTCATGCGCCAGATCGATCTCGACTATCGCCGGGCGATCGCCAACGCGGTCGAGGATTTCTGCAACGTCGCCGTGACCGACGCCGCGCAGGAAGGCCTGCGCGCGTTTTCGGAAAAGCGAAAGCCGAATTGGACCTGAGCGCTCAGGTCCGCTTGGTCAATCGGCGCGGTCGCGGATCAGATTGATGATCCCGGAAAAATCCTTTCCGGCCTCTCCCGCGTCCGAGTAATCCTGATAAAGCGTCGCCGCTTTTTCCGCGACCGAGACGTCGGCGCCGCTGTCCTTCGCCGCCTGAATCGCCAAACCCATGTCCTTGAGCATCAACGCCGTGGCGAAACCGGCCGCATAGTCACGGTTGGCGGGCGAGGTCGGCACCGGCCCCGGCACCGGACAATAGGTGGTCAGCGACCAGCATTGGCCCGACGCCGTCGACGACACGTCGAACAGGCGCTGGGCATCAAGGCCGAGCTTTTCCGCCAGGACGAAGGCTTCGCAGACCGAGGCCATCTGAATGCCCAGCATCATGTTGTTGCAAATCTTGGCCGCCTGACCATTCCCCGGCCCACCGCAATGGACAATGGTCTTGCCCATCTTCTCCAATAGCGGCTTGGCGCGCTGAAAGGCGTCGTCCGCCCCCCCGACCATGAAAGTCAGTGTCGCCCCCTCGGCCCCGCCGACGCCGCCGGAAACCGGCGCATCGACCATGGCCAGGCCCTTCGCCGCCGCCGCGGCATGAACCTCGCGCGCCGTCGCGACATCGATGGTCGAACAATCGATCACCAATGTGCCGGGGGCGAGACCGCCGAACAGGGAACTCAGGCAAACGTCTTTCACATGCTTGCCGGCGGGCAACATGGTGATCACGACCTCCGCCCCGTCGGCCGCCGCCGCTGCGCTATCGGCGGTCTTGCCGCCCGCCGCCGCGACACTGGCCAAAAGCTCGGCCGAAAGATCGAAGGCGGTCACGGCATGGCCGGCCTTCAACAGATTCCGGGCCATGGGGTTGCCCATGTTGCCGACGCCGATGAATGCGATCTGGGTCATTTGGTTTCCTCACGATTGGGGCGGATGACGGTGCGCGCCCGGCCGGACAAAAGAACGGCTTAGAGACTAGCAAGCCGGGCCATCCCCCCGGAAGCGGCATCTGGATTCCCGCGCCGGTTCTGATCAAGATCATGTCGCTCGACGGCAAGGTCGGGCAAAAAGAAAGCGTCCGCTGCAAACGCCAGGAGCCAACGATGTCTCGATTTTATTCCGCCGTCCTAGCCTTCGTTTTCATCCTCGGTGTGCAATCCGCCGCCCATGCCTTGGAAATCCGCCCCGTGACGAACGGCGTCTGGGCGCTGGTCGGCGACAAGGCGCAGCGCGACAAGGAAAACCTCGCCAACAATGCCACCTTCGGTCTGGTCGAAACCAAAGACGGCGCCGTCCTGATCGACCCGGGCGGATCATGGAAGGGGGCGGCGGCGATCCACGCCAAGGTGCGCGAGGTCACCAGCAAGCCGGTCAGATACGTGATCGACACCGGCGGACAGGACCATCGCTGGCTCGGCAACGGGTATTGGAAGGCCCAGGGGGCAACGGTCATCGCCTCGGCGGCGGCGGTCGCCGATCAGAAATCGCGCGGCAGCCTGCAACTGACGGGGCTTTCGATGTTCCTCGGGCCCGAGTTGGCCGGGACCGAACCCGTTCGCCGACGTCACCTTCAAGGATCGCCATGTGCTCGATTTCGGCGGTCTGCGGTTCGAGATCGTCCACCCCGGCCCCGCCCATACGCCAGGCGACAGTTTCGTCTGGCTGCCGCAAAAGAACACGGTTTTCACCGGCGACATCGTGTACGTCGAACGGCTGCTCGGCGTCCTTGAATTCAGCTCCATCGCCAACTGGCCCAAGGCGTTCGAAGCCATCGCCGCGCTTAACCCCGACCATCTGGTTCCGGGCCACGGCGGCCCGACCACCCTGGCCCGCGCCAAGGCCGAGACCTACGACTACCTGATCAACCTGCGGACAAAGATAAAGGCCCATATCGCCGCCGGCGGCGACATCATCGGCTCGACCAAGGTCGACCAATCGGCCTTCGCCAAGATCGAACTATTCGACGGCCTGGCCCGGCGCAACGCGCAAACGGCGTTCCAGCAAATGGAATGGGAATGAGGATGTGAGGCATTAGGGAATTTTGGCGGAGGGAGGGGGATTCGAACCCCCGATAGAGTTACCCCTATACACGCTTTCCAAGCGTGCGCCTTCAGCCACTCGGCCACCCCTCCGTCCTCGCAAACCCCAAGCGGCTGGCTAAGCCCTGGGAACGCGTTTGCGTAAACTAGCCGTTCCGCAGCAGAAGGCGCGTGGCCCCCGTGGGAACAGGGGGCGGAAAATAGCGGGCGGCGCGGTGGCTTGCAACGGTTAAAGCGCGCAAACGGGCAGGAACTGCATGATTGCCTGAAAAGGCAACCTCAGGCCCCTATCCGGCTTGTGCGGAATATCATTGCCCGCCACCCCGGCGCGGCCCCATAAGAAAGCCATGAAAACCGGTTGGACCATACGCCGCGTGGCGTTTTACCTGGGCTGGGCCCTGCTGCTGGCGGCCTTTGCCTCCGGCGCGGCGGAAGCCCTGGTTCACGCCGATCCGGGCCGGGGCCGCAAGCTGGTGACGGCCTATGACCTTTGGTACACGATCTGGCCCGGCAACCTGGTGATCACGCAAATCCGGGTCGAGCGGCTGTCGCCGGAGCTTTGGGCCTCGGTCATCCGCCCGGCGCTGGATTTTCCGGCCTGGATGCTGTTCGGGCTGCCGGGCGCGGTGTTGACCTGGTTCTGCCGCCCGCGCCGCCCCCTGACCGCCGACGAGGAACAGGACCTGCGCGACCGCGAGGAATCGATGTTCCTGTATGACGAATTGGCGGAACAGGCGAAGGCCGAGGGGTATACCGACGGCGACGATATGGAGCCGACCCACGACAATCAATTGTTCCTGGACGAAGCGGGCATCACCCATGCCGAGTCCGAGGCCGATTACGACATCGATATGGACAATCTGCCGCCCCCGCCGGGCATGGGCGGGCGCTGAAGCCTCAGGTGTGGGGCCCGCGCCGCCGCGCCGCCCAGCGCATCACCACGATCGAGGCGATGGGCAGGGCCAAGGCGACATAGATCAGCCCGTACCAAAGCATTCCGGTCAGCAGGAAATCAACCGTCGGCCGGCACACCCCGTAAAGCGAGCCGCCGTCGGGCACGCAATATCCGGCGCCGCTTTCCTGTTTCAGGGTCCAAACCATCAAGCCGCCGGTCACCACCGCGGCCAGGAACAGGCACCCCGTCAGGAAGGACCGGACGGGCGCTTTGGGATTGATCAGCATCATGGGGGAAGCTTCCGGTTATTCGCCGGTCTTCAAGGCGGCGAGGAAGGCCGATTGCGGGATTTCGACGTTGCCGAACTGCCGCATCCGCTTTTTGCCCTTCTTCTGCTTTTCCAGCAGCTTCTTCTTTCGCGTGATGTCGCCGCCGTAACATTTGGCGGTCACGTCCTTGCGCATGGCGCCCAGGGTTTCGCGGGCGATGACCTTGCCGCCGATGGCGGCCTGGATCGCGATCTTGAACAGCTGACGGGGGATCAGATCCTTCAGCTTTTCGCAGATCTGACGTCCGCGCGATTCCGCATGGGTCTTGTGGACGATGAACGACAGGGCGTCGACCGGCTCCAGGTTGACCAGGATCGAGACCTTGACCAGATCGCCCTCGCGGTAGCCTTCCAGTTCGTAATCGAAGCTGGCGTAACCGCGGCTGACCGATTTCAGGCGGTCGTAGAAATCGAACACCACTTCGTTGAGCGGCAGGCGGTAGACGGCCAATGCCCGGTTGCCGACATAGGTCAGGTTGATCTGCTCGCCCCGCCGGTCGGCGCAAAGCTGCAACACCGCGCCCAGATATTCGTCGGGGACCATGATGTTGGCCTTGATCCAGGGCTCTTCGATGTAATCGACGGCGACCGGATCGGGCATGTCGACCGGATTGTGCAGTTCCTTCATGGTGCCGTTGGTCAAATGCACCTTGTAGACCACGCTGGGCGCGGTCGTGATCAGGTCCAGGTCGAACTCGCGTTCCAACCGTTCCTGAACGATTTCCAAATGCAGCAGACCAAGGAACCCGCAGCGGAAGCCGAAGCCCAACGCCGCCGAGGTCTCGGCCTCGTAATGGAAGCTGGCGTCGTTAAGATGCAGCTTTTCCAGGCTGTCGCGCAGGTCTTCGTAATCACCCGCGTCGATCGGGAACAGGCCGCAGAACACCACCGGAATGGACGGCTTGAACCCGGCCAGCGGCTTGTCCGCCGGTTTGCGGTCGTCGGTCACCGTATCGCCGACCGAGGTATCGGCGACGCGCTTGATCGCGGCGGTGAAATAGCCGACTTCGCCCGGGCCCAGTTCATCGACCTTGGTCGGTTTCGGGCCGAAGATACCGACCTGTTCGACCTGATAGGCCGCCTGCGACGCCATCATGCGAATGCGCTGACCGCGCTTCAGGATGCCTTCCTTGACCCGGACCAGGATCATCACGCCGAGATAGGGGTCGTACCAGCTGTCGACCAGCAGGGCCTGCAACGGGGCATCGCGCTCGCCGGTGGGCGCGGGCAGGCGCTCGACAATGGCCTCCAACACCGCCTCGATGTTCTGGCCGGTCTTGGCCGAAACCTCGATCGCGTCCGAGGTATCCAGGCCGATCACTTCCTCGATCTGGTCCTTGACGCGCTGCGGCTCGGACGCCGGCAGATCGACCTTGTTGAGGACGGGAATGATTTCGTGGTCGACGTCCAACGCCAGATAGACGTTGGCCAGGGTCTGCGCCTCGACGCCCTGGGTCGCATCGACGATCAGCAGCGACCCCTCGCAGGCCGACAGCGAGCGCGAAACTTCGTAGGCGAAGTCGACGTGCCCGGGCGTATCGATCAGGTTGAGGACATAGGTCTCGCCGTTTTTCGCCTTGTAGTTCAGGCGCACGGTCTGAGCCTTGATCGTGATGCCGCGTTCGCGCTCCAACTCCATGTTGTCGAGCACTTGTTCCTGCATCTCGCGATCGGTCAGCCCGCCCGTCGTCTGAATCAGACGGTCGGCCAAGGTCGACTTTCCATGGTCGATATGGGCGATGATCGCGAAGTTGCGGATATGGCTAAGATCGGTCGTCATGGCGCGGTCATGTACCATTGGCGAGGCCCGCCCGCAAAGGGAATCGCATTTACGGCCCCCTGTTTCCGTCCTAACCTGACCGGGAGGGGGAGCGATCCCCGATTCTGACCAAGGACACCCGCCATGAATTGGAGCCTTTATGCCGCATTCGCCGCCGCGACGGCCCTGTTGATCGTCATTCCCGGCCCGAATGTGTTGTTGATTATCTCGCGCTCCATGCGGTTCGGCCTGCGGGCCGGATTGATCACCGTGGCCGGGACGTCCTTTGCCCTGGCGCAGCAGTTGACGATCACTGCCCTGGGCCTGGCATCGGTCATGACCATCCTGTCCGACGGGTTCGAGGTTCTGCGCTGGCTGGGCGTGGCCTATCTGATGTACCTGGGCATTCAGGCATTCCGCGAAAAGCCGGTGCCGGAAAGCGCCGAAGGCACGGTGACCATGCCGCGCCCCCGGCGGATTTTCTTTCAGGCCATGTTCGTGGCCTGGACCAACCCCAAGCTGCTGGCCTTTTACGCCGCGTTCTTTCCCCAGTTCATCGATCCGGCCCTGCCCGCCGGGCCGCAGCTTTGGGCGATGTGCGGCACCTTCCTGGCGATCGCGATCGTGTTGGACGGCAGCTACGCCACCTTGGGCGGGCGGTTGCTGCGCACCATGAAAAGCGAGCGGGCGCAGCGCCTGCGCAACCGCATCACCGGCGGCATGCTGATGGCCGCCGGGATGGGGCTTGCGCTTGTGCGAAGAAACTGAGGCGTCGCCGAATTACGCCGCGCCGCTTTTCCGGGCGTCCTGACTAAACCCGCCATACCCCCAATCGGTCGCCGGGATTTCATCGATCACCACGTAACTGACCGGGCTGAGGTCCGGCAGGACCCGCTCCAGCATGCGCCGGGTCTCGGCCAGCATCCTGGTCTTTTGCGCAATCGTGTTGGTTCCCTGGGTGATCTTGATGTCGACATGGGCGGCGATCCGCCCGCTGTCGGATAGCGACTGCCCGCCGATCGACCAATTGGCCGGCGCGGCTTCTTCGACCAGCACCGCCGTGACCTCGGCCTGTTTCCCCATGACCTCGGCCATCAGGCCGGTGGTGTCCTGTTGCAGGGCCCGGACCTCGTCCGCACCCAGCGCCCGGCCCGCGGCCTTGATTGAAATGAACGGCATTGTCCTGCTCCTTCGTTGCGTTATTGCGATGGGTCGGATGTAGCAGGACCTCTCGTTCTATATAATTTTATTGTTTTAAGTATAATGATAAATAAAATTTACCTATGGATGATCTGGACCCTGACCTGCTGCGCACCTTCATGGCCATCGCCGACACCGGACGCTTTCACGCGGCGGCCGAGCGGGTCCACCGCACCCAAGCAGCCGTCAGCCTTCAGGTCCGCCGATTGGAAGAGCGCACGCAGACACCGCTGTTCCGGCGGCGCGGCCGGATCATGGAATTGACCGAAGCGGGCGAGACCTTGTTAGGCTACGCGCGGCGCATCCTGGAGCTGAACGCCGCCGCCTTGGCCGCCGTGCGGCGCGCGCCGGTCACGGGAGAGGTTCGCTTCGGCACCGTTCAGGATTTGGCGGAGACATTATTGCCCGGCGTGCTGCGGCAATTTTCCCTGGCCCACCCCGACGTTGCCGTGCGGGTTACCGTCGCGGGCAGCGCGCAACTACGGGCCGATGTGGCGCGCGGCGTTCTCGACATGGCCTTCGTCACCAGCGGCCCGGACGACCGCCGCCCCGGCCCCCGCATCGAAACGCCCCTGACCTGGATCGCCGCCGACGGCTGGCAGCGGGACAAGGACACTCCCTTGCCGCTGGCCGTGATCGAGGCCCCCTGCCCGTTCCGCAACGCCGCCATCCAGGCGTTGAACGACGCGGGTCTGCCGTGGGAGATCACGGTCACCAGCCCATCGCTGTCCGGCGTGCTGGCGGCCGTTCGCGCCGGCATGGGGGTGACGCTGCGCACCCCCCTGTTACTTGCACCGGGATTGGCAAGCCCCGGCGACGACCTGCCCCTGCCCCATCCGGACAAGGTCTCGTTTCTTTTGATGTCAGGTAGCGACGCGACGCCCGCCGCGCAGGCGCTGTTCGATACGATCGAGGTCGATACCCGGCGGGGCCTGGCGCGGTCCTAATTAATGACAGCCCGGAAACGGGACAATGTTTGCCCCCGGCTGACGCCGTGCTTCGGCACGGTCGAGGCCTTCCAGATATTCTTCGCGGGAAAATTCATGGCCGCAGACCATGCAGGTCACCGGCCCGAAGGGGGCGCGGTCAGGGTCGAACCCGCCTGGCAGAACGTTCTGCGTCTCGCCGCAACGCGGGCATGATACGGGATAAAGTTTTCTGGTCATTGGCCGGAGGTCCCCCCTTGTTTCCGCGGGCCAGACATACAGGAACGCACCCGGACGCGGCAAGCGCGGCGCGGATGGCTCGCACCGAAACAGCAACGGGCGCCGCGTTTCCGCGGCGCCCGTCACCAAGCAAGAATTATCCGCCGATCGACCCGAACGTCGGCCGACCGTGCGGCGGATGACCGCGATTAAACGGCTTTGAGGTTTGCGGCCGCTTCACGACCGTCGCGACCGGGCACCAGCTCATATTCGAGCTTTTGCCCTTCGGCGAGGGTTTCCATCCCCGAATTCCGAACGGCCGAAATGTGAACGAAAGCATCCTTACCGCCCTCGTCGGGGGTAATGAAGCCAAATCCCTTGGTTACGTTGAACCACTTGACGGTTCCAGTAGGCATCTTGAATCAACTTCCTTTATTGCGTGGAGTAATCGGCCCCTCGGATCTTCGCCTTTTGAGGCCTCGCCATGTTCATGGCCGGTGCGCCCAGGCCCGGTTCGGCCCAACGAAAGATTACCCCCCTTCGCCGCCCGATTTCCGGCGCCCCCTAAGCGATACCGCGAATATCATCTTACGGTAATGATTGAAACGCAACCGAAACCCGCACCCCATGCGGGGTACGGCATTTGCATGGAAATGAATTTCAAGATGCGGAAAAAACGGCGGCTTACAGCGCCGGTCCGTCGATGCCTTTTTGATTGCGGGCGGCGACGACCGTGTTACGCAACAGGCAACCGATGGTCATCGGCCCGACCCCACCCGGCACCGGCGTAATCGCGCCCGCGACCTTGGCCGCGCTGTCGAAATCGACGTCGCCGACGATCCGGGTTTTACCCGGTCCCTTTTCCGGCGCGTCGATGCGGTTGATGCCGACGTCGATCACCGTTGCCCCCGGCTTGATCCAATCGCCGGGGACCATCTTCGGGCGCCCGACGGCGGCGACCAGGATATCCGCCTCGCGGCACCGCTCGGCCAAGTCCTGGGTGCGTGAATGAGCGATGGTCACGGTGCAGCTTTCCGCCAACAACAGCGCCGCCATCGGCTTGCCGACGATGTTGGAGCGGCCGAGCACGACCGCCCGCTTGCCCGACATGTCGCCCAGGGTTTCACGCAGCATCAGCAAACAGCCATAGGGCGTGCAGGGAACCAGGGCGCGCGGATCGCCCGACCACAACCGCCCGACGTTGACCGGATGGAAGCCGTCGACGTCCTTCATCGGGTCGATGGCGGCGATCACCGCGCCTTCGTCGATCTGGGACGGCAGCGGCAGCTGCACCAAAATGCCGTGCACGCCGTCATCGGCGTTAAGCTGGTCGATCAGCGCCATCAGCGCATCCTGCGACGTATCGGCGGGCAGGCGATGTTCGATCGACTCCATCCCGGCGGCAACGGTCTGCTTGCCTTTGGCGCCGACATAGACCTGACTGGCCGGGTCTTCGCCGACCAGAACCACCGCCAGGGCGGGCTTCAAGCCATGGCTATCCTTCAGGCGCTGAACCTCGGCCGCGACCTTTTCCCGAAGCCGTTCCGCATGGGCCTTGCCGTCGATGATCGCCGCGTCCGTCATACCGTTTCGTCCTTTGTCGTCCTGGCCTGTTATTTGTGGCCTTTATCCAGGCACCATTGCCTCAGGCGCTGCATTAACACCATGCCGTCGCCTCGGATCAAGAGTGACTTGCTGCGCGATGCTTCGCCTTGAATGATTTCCAGATCGGATTTCGCCAAGCCCCATTCCTTGGCCAACAAGCGCACAACGGCGGCATTCGCCTTGCCTTTGTCCGGAGGGGCCGTGACGCCGACTTTCAATGCGGGCGCCCCTTCGGCATCGACCGCCAAGCCGCCGATCCGATTGGCCGCCGCCTTTGGCGTGACGCGCAAAGTCACGCGCAAGCCGTCCGCTACGGCGCGGAACGGCAGGCCGTCTTCAGATGAAGCCGCGTCAGGCAATCTTATAGGCGAGCCGGATCAGAACTTCTTTCAAGAAGATGATCCCCAGGATCAGCACGACAGGCGACAAATCCAGCCCGCCCAGGTTGGGCAGGAACGCCCGGATCCGCCCCAGCAGCGGCTCGGTCGCGCGGTAGCAGAAATCCCCGACCATGTAGACGAAGCGGTTCGAGGTATTGACCACGTTGAAGGCCACCAGCCAGCTCAGGACCACGCCGATAAGAACGACCCACATATATAAGTTTAAGGCAATCAGCAGGATCGAGATGACAGGGCCGGTAATAACGTCCATTGGGGTCTCCGAAGTTGCGCGCGCAGGGGCCGAACAAACGTAGGCGGAAGGACCCGCCGTCGCAAGGTTTTAGCCTGAAACCGCTGCTTGACAGAGGACGATGCCGGAAGCATTATCCGGCCTCCCATTCGGCTGGCGGACCGGTTTTGACCGCGCCCCGGCCAACACCCGGGAAATCCGCCGCCAGGCAGCGACCTGGCGCGATTCTTGTGGGGCTGTAGCTCAGATGGGAGAGCGTCGCGTTCGCAATGCGAAGGTCAGGGGTTCGATTCCCCTCAGCTCCACCATTTCCCCCGCGCTTACGCCGCCCCAAATCCAGTCACCCGATTTTCCCTCTCCGCCCCTCGGCCGGGCCGCAGGTCATAATTCTGTATTCAGATAGACCTATTCCCCTGAATAGATGTATTACCAAAATATAGGTTGTCGGCTATCACAGTTGGTACCTATATTTAAAAACCGTGGATTCAAAGTCATGGAAAACGGTTATTTTTCAGACAAATAAAGGTACACTATATTTAATTTGAATATTAAATATAAGTACAAAATATAATAACAAAAAACCAACTAGTCTGCGCTCGCCGGGAAGCTAGAAAAGGCGAAGACTAACAGCCTTAGGGAGGTGTGCCATGAGATTGGCGCGTTCCGTTTTGTCTTGCTTCCAAACCCGTCGCCGAGGGCTCCGAGATGATTAAATCTGGAGACATGCCCTCGGTCGACCTGGCCATCGGCCCCCAGGAAGGCGACCAGTCGCGATTTTTTATCCGCGCGCTTCCGATTGCCGTGATGGTCACCGTTTTCGTGATGGCCGCGACCTTTTTCTACGTCGAACGGACAGAGAAAACGCGCCTGGCCATGGATGCCGCCTATTCGGTTCAGAGCGTAGCCGACACCTTCCGGCGGAAGATCGAAGCATCCGGCATCGATCTGGCCCTGTTGTCGCGCACGCCGGCCTTGGAGCGCTACGCCAATTATTGGAAAGAAAGGGACCGCGCGGAAGCGGAACAAGTCTTCCTGTCCGCCGCAAGGTTGTGGACCGCCTTCGCCCAGATCCGCTTCATCGATGCCTCTGGCATGGAGCGAATTCGCGTCGACCGGATCCGTGGAGCCGTCGCCGTCATCCCGCAAGATCGCATGCAAGACAAATCAGGGCGCGACTATTTCAAGAACGCCATCGCCCTGCCGCGTGGTTCCGTTTTCATGTCCAGGCTCGACTTGAACGTCGAACACGGACAGATCGAGGTCCCCTGGAACCCGATGATCCGCCTCGCCGCGCCTGTCTTCAACACGGATGGGCAGGCCGCCGGAATTTTCATCATCAACATACAGGACAGCCATATCCTGGCGAGTTTCGCCAACTCGGAAATCACTGGCGCCCACGCCATCGGCGGCGCAAATCCGATGCTTCTGGCCGAAGACGGATCGTGGTTGACCGGTGCGCGCGACGAAAAGCTGTGGGGTTTCATGTTCCCCAACAAAAGCTCTTTCGCGGCCGAAAACCCCGAGGTCTGGAAGAAATTCACCAGTCAGAATCAAGGAACGCTTTGGCACGACGGGCGCCTATATGCGTTCGAGATCATCCGCGCCAACAGCACGATGAACCTTCGCCCGGAGATCGCGACCGACTTGACCAACGTCGTGACCCCGGTCCGGTTCTGGGTCGCGGTGTACGAAGCCCCGCGCCCGACGCCGCCGGCCTACGCCCAGCCGAAATGGTGGGCCGCATCCATCCTGGTCTTTGCCCTTGCGACTTGGGTCGCATGGGTCGCGCTCGGTGCGTTCGCCTTGAGACGCCGAGCGTCGAGCACGCGTCGACTGATGCAGGACCTGATCGATAATTCCGACGCCCAGATCGCCATCAAATCCCTCGACGGCCGCTACGTCATGGTCAACCGCCATTGGGAGGAAGTGAACCAGATCGATCGGGGCAAGTCGCCGGCGCTAACCTGTGACACCATTCACGCGCCCGATTCCGCGTCCCAGATCAAATCCGCCGACCAGCGGGTCATCGAGAGCGGCCTGTCGATGACGAACGAGCGCATCTACAACATCAACGGGATGGAGCGGACCTATCTGGCCAATCGGTTCCCCTTGCGCGACGAAGACGGAAACATGGTCGCCATCGGCGTGATCGCGCCCGATATCTCGAACATGAAGAGCGCCGCCAAGGCCCTGGTCAGAGCCAAGGAAGAGGCGATCGAAGCCAGCGAGGCGAAATCGCGGTTCCTCGCCAACATGAGCCACGAGCTGCGGACGCCGCTGAACGCCATCATCGGTTACGCCGAAATTCTCGATGAAGAAGCCGAAGAAGACGGCCTGGATTCCTATCGCCAGGACCTCCAGCGCATTCTGGGATCGGGCCGCCACCTGTTGTCGTTGATCAACGACATTCTCGACCTGTCCAAAATCGAAGCCGGACGGATGGAATTGTCGATCGAGGAATTCCCCCTGGGCGAGATTATCAACAGTGTGGTCGCGACCGCGACGCCACTGGTCGAACAGAACCGCAACCGCCTCGATCTGTTCTGTCCCGATGCCGACCAGATGATGCAGAGCGACGCCACCCGGGTTCGGCAAATTCTTCTCAACCTGATGAGCAATGCCGCCAAGTTCACTTCGGACGGCGTCATCGGGCTGAGCGCGGAAGTCGAAACGTCATCTTCCGGGGAGGCGCGATTGGTCGTCGATGTGACCGATACCGGCATCGGCATGTCGCAGGAACAGCTGGAGAAATTGTTCGAGGAATTCACCCAGGCGGATGCATCGATCACCAAACGATTTGCCGGCACGGGGCTGGGCCTGGCCATCTGCAAGCGTCTTGCGATCATGTTGGGCGGCGACATCACGGTCGAAAGCAAACTCGACAAAGGATCGCGGTTTACATTGCAAGTTCCCCTTCGACTGGAAAGAGATGGCAACGCAAGCCAATCCGCGCCGGCACGACCCGAACCAGCCAAGAATCCCGAAGAGCAACCGACGGTGCTCGTCATCGACGATGACCCCAATTCCCGCGAAATCCTGGCCCGGCACATCACATCCGAAGGATGGCAGGTGGTCACCGCCGCCAGTGGCCGCGAAGGGCTCGAACGCGCCCGGCACATCAAACCGAACGCCATTACTCTGGACGTCCTGATGGACGACATGGACGGCTGGAGCACGCTCCGCCTGCTCAAACAGGACCCGGACCTGAAGGACACACCCGTGATCATGTGCTCGATCTCGGATGACCGCGAGAGCTTTATCTCCCTGGGGGCCGTCGAGTTTCTGACCAAACCCGTGTCTCGGAACCTGTTCATCGACACCCTGCGGCGGCACACCGGCAACAGCGGCCAGATCCTTATCGTCGACGACCTGGAGGTCAATCGCGAGATCATGCGGCGCCAACTGGGCAGCCTGGGCAGCGATATCGTCGAAGCGGAAAACGGACGCGACGCGTTGGAGAAGATCGCCGGCATCGACAACCTGCGTTGCGTGATGCTCGACCTGATGATGCCGGAAATGGACGGGGTTGAATTTCTCAAGCAATTCCGCCGACACGACGAGTGGCGCGACGTCCCCGTGTTCGTCGTTACGGCAAAAACCTTGGACGAAAAAGAACAGGAATTCCTGTCGCAATCCGCCAGGAGCGTGGTTTGCCGCGACGGCCGGTCGGTCAGCGATGTGCTGAAGGATGTCCGAACCGAACTGAGAAAACAGGAAGCTCTAGCAGTTTGAGCCAAACGAAGGACGCTGCCCATGACACCGAAAGTTCTGATTGTCGAAGACAACGAAATGAACCGCGACATGCTGACCCGTCGCCTGACTAAGAAAGGCTTCTTGGTCTCCACCGCCGAAGACGGACAAGAAGCCGTCGACTGCATCGACGGCATATCGCCGGACATTGTCCTGATGGACATGAGCCTGCCCAAAATGGACGGACTGGAGGCGACCCGCCGCATTCGTTCCAGTGCGCTCAAACGCAACGTGCCGATCATTGTTCTGACAGCCAACGCCACCACCATCGACCGCGACAACGCCCTGGCCGCCGGCTGCGATGATTTCGAGACCAAACCCGTCAACCTTCCGCAGTTGTTAGAAAAGATGAATTCGTTCCTTCACCGGGTTGGATGACTCTGAATTGGACAAACGACCATGGATACGAAAATCAAAGAAAAGCTGACAACGCTTCAGACCGAGTTCTTGTCCGCCGCTGCGGACATCAAGAAATGCAGCCATGACTTATCGAACCAGCTTTCGCTGCATGGGTTAACCGACTTCAAAGAAGATGCATTACGGATTCAGACCGCTGCCGAAGAATTGGCGCGTCGGATCGAGGTCATGTTGACCGCCCGCGGAGAGACCGTGTCCGCGATCGCCGCCGACCCGTCCGCCAATGGCGGGAAACTTCGCCATGACCTGCGCAATGCCGTCGGCGCGCTGACCGGCTATCTGGAAATGGTCGAAGAAGACCTGCGCGACGCGGGCATCGACGAAGATTTCGGGCTCCCGGACCTCCTGTCCAAAGTCGCTACCATGGAAAAGGCGATCAGCACCAAGGTCCGGTTCACCAAGGCCAGAACCGCCCCAAAGGCGCCCATCGACGACACGGTCGAACGACCGGCAGAACAACAGCCCGAAGCGGCCCCCGCGCCGCGCGACCCCACGGCGATCAAAGGCCGCGTCCTGGTGGTCGATGACGATCAATCCAGCCGCGATCTGATCGCCACCCGCCTGATCCGGGACGGGCATATGGTCGATAAAGCGGTGAACGGGCGAGAAGCCTTCGCCTTGATGTCCGAAAAGGAATTCGACGTTATCCTGTTGGACCTGATGATGCCCGAAATGAACGGGTTCGAAGTGCTGACCCGGATGCGTGAAAACGGGCAACTCCGGCAGTCCAGCGTGATCGTCGTCTCCGGCCTGGACCAAGAAGAAAACGCCATCAAAAGCATCAGCCTGGGCGCCGAGGACTACCTTCCGAAACCCGTCAATCCCGTGTTATTGCGCGCGCGCATCGGCTCCAGCCTGGCGCGCAAACAATGGCGGGACCAGGAACGCCTGTACCGCCTGCATCTGGAAGCGGAAAAGACCAAGTCTGAAGCCCTGTTGCTGAACACCTTGCCGGCCCTTGTCGTCAAGCGCTTGTCCATGGGCGAGAAAGTCATCGCCGACGCGTACGATAACGTTACGGTCCTGTTCAGCGATTTCGCCAATTTCACCGGTTTCGCCGCCGATCACGACGCCAAGGATCTGGTTGAAATCCTCAACCGCATTTTTACGGAGTTCGACGATCTCGGCGCGGATTTGGGCGTGGAGAAAATCAAAACGATCGGCGACGGGTATTTGGCCGCGGCGGGCCTGCCGACCCCGCGCGAAGATCACGCCGAGGTCATGGCCGACATGGCCTTGGGGATGATCGACGCGTTGGAATCCACCAACCACAGATTCGGAACCAACCTGGAAATCCGGATCGGCCTTAATTCCGGCCCTGTCATCGCCGGCGTTATCGGATCGCATAAATTCGCCTATGACATCTGGGGCCAGACCGTGAACTCCGCCGCTCGGCATGAATCCTACAGCCTGCCGCAGCACATTCATGTTTCGGAACACACGGCGCCTTTGCTGCGGGACAAATTCAATCTGACCAGTCGCGGCCGCATGCATCTGCGCGGCATCGGCGATGTCACTTCGTATTTTCTGACCGGCCGGAAGGTTCTTCTTGGCGTTATCGACGATGCGCCGGAAATCCGCATCTCACCCGCCAGCGCATTGTCGGTTTTGATCGCCGACGACGACGAAAACTTCCAAGAGCTGATGGCCCGCCGGATGGACAAGAACGGCTGGCAAACGGAGATCGTCAGCAATGGCGCCGATGCTTGGTCGAAATTGATCGAACAGGAATTCGATCTGGTGATCACTGATTGCGAAATGCCGATCATGAACGGCCTGGAACTTGCGCAACGCATTCGTCGGCATGAAGACGAAATGGGCGGGCGCATGGCGATTATCGGGATCACCGGAAACGACAGCAAGGAGTTTGCCGGTCGGTGCCTGGCCGCGGGCATGGATGTCTTTCTAAGGAAGCCTGTCATGTGGGTTGAACTGGAACGCGCAATTCATCGCCTATGCGCGGGCGCCATCGAACCCACCGCGACGGAACATACCGTCTAGCGATCGAAGTTGTCCGCGCACAGCCGGAAAAACGAACCGGGTCAGCATCCTTGACCTTTGGTCTAATTGCGAGCTGTTTGCAGCCTCCTTATACTTCGCCGTCGAGTGCACTTGGTGCCGCTTCGCCGCAACCGCGCGAAGCGGGGAGAACCAAAGGGACCAGGAGGGGAGCAAGATGCCGGCCGTTCTCGTCGTCGACGATAACGAATTGGCCCGCAATCTGATTGCGGCGCCGTTGGCAGAGGTCGGCTTTTCAGTCGAGACCGCCGCCGGCGGTCATGAGGCTCTCGAGAAATTCAAGGCCGGTCAGCACCAAATGGTCATTACCGACATTTTGATGACGGACGGGGGAGGTATCGGCTTGATCAGATCGCTGTTGGCCGACGCGCCGGACCTGCCGATTCTGGCGGTGTCGGCGGACCCCCGAACCAATGAGGGTTCGTCCCTGACCCTGGCCGCCAAAGTCGGCGCCCGCAGAACCCTGGCCAAACCATTCACAGCCCTGGATTTATTGGCCGCAGTTGGGGAACTTCTCGCGGACGCCGCACCCGATCCTCAAACGGCATGACCGGCGGCGCGCGTTAAATCCGCAACCGCACGGTCGATACCGGCTTAGTTGACGATTTTCAGGAAGTTATCGGTTTCCCGCTCAAGGTTTTCCGCCGGGCCAACCAATTCTTCCGCTTCCCAAATCACGCCGATGGTCGACGAATAGGACGCAGCGGATGCCTGGACGATTTGCGTCATCGCACCGCTCACCGTTCCCGCATCGTCCGTAACAGCCCGGACCTGGCGGGCGATTTCACTGGTTGCCGCGGTCTGCTGTTCGACTGCGGAAGCGATCGACGCCCCGATTTCACTGACTTCCTGACTGGTCTTGCCAATCGCCTCGATGGCCGTGACCGCATCGGTCGTCGCCCCTTGGATCGTTTCGACCTGAACCGTGATGTTTTCGGTCGCCTTGGCCGTTTGATTGGCCAGGTTTTTGACCTCGGCCGCAACCACGGCGAACCCTTTGCCGGCTTCGCCGGCGCGGGCGGCTTCGATGGTTGCGTTTAGGGCCAACAGATTGGTCTGTTCGGCGATATCGGTAATAAGGCTGATAACCTCGCCGATCTGATTCGCCGCATGGGACAAGCCCTGAACCTTCTGCGATGCGTCGGTGGTCTGCGACACCGCGGCTTCGACGGCTGCGCTGGACCGGGTCACCTGGCTGGAGATTTCCTTGATCGAGGCTGCCAGCTGTTCCGTCGCCGCGGCGACCGATTCCGCGTTTTCGGATGTCCGCTGGGCGGCTTCGGAAACGTCGATCGAGCGGCTGGACGACTTTTCGACGCGGACGCCGGATTCCATGGCCGCCGTCACGATCTCGGCCGATTTTTCCTTCACCGTGCCGACCAGGCCCTTGACCGTATTGCCCAGGCCCGAGGACACATCGTGCACTTCCGACATTTTGTCGATGGCCGCGTTGATCCGCCGCGCACCGACCAGGAACGCGCCGGACATGCCGGTTTCCATGATCTTGCGGAAATATACCTTGTGGCTGACCGCGTCCATCGCAGCCGCGGATTCACGGATGTAGGAATCGGACCGGTCGACGCATTGGTTGATGCTGTGCTGGGCCTCGCCGATCACGCCGTGATCGGAAATACCCAGAACGCGCGCCTCGAAATCGCCTCGGTCGACAGCCTGGCCAACCTTCACGATTTTCTTCATTTCGGCGGCGATCCGCCCCTGAACGCCCAGCGTCAAGAGTGCCGCCAAAGCAGCCAGCGCGGGCAAAACCGCCCCGACGCCGATCGGAAGACCCGGAATAACGGCCACGACCGCGCCCGCACCCCCCAACGCGGCGACGGCCAGCGCCTGCATCCGCAGTTTAGAGAGTAAGCACCCATTGTTCATAGCTGGTCCCCTTGTCTTTCAAAATTCCCTCGAGCAGCTCCGTCGATGCCGCCAAACCGGCTTTCGGATTGTCTGCTTTGCGTTCAACCTCGAGCAACCGCCCGTAGAGCGGCTTGATCACGTCCGATATGACCTCGCGCCGCGGCACCCGGCGGTTCGAATGATAGCCGACGACGTCACCCGCTTCGTTGAAGCTGGGCGTCACATGGGCAAGCACCCAGTAGTAGTCGCCGAACTTCGTCCGGTTGACGACGTAGGCGAAAATCTCACGCTTGTTCTGCAGATAGTCCCATAACAGCTTGAAAATGCACCGCGGCATGTCGGGATGGCGGATCACGTTGTGCGGCTTGCCGATAACTTCGGCCTCCGTATAGTCGGCAACAGTCAAGAAGGCTTCGTTGGCATAGGTGATCCAACCCTTCGTATCCGTCTTGCTGACGATTACATCCGTATCCGCGAAAAAGCGCTCATTGCCGCTTTCATTCGGATTGCCATCGTATGGCATAAAGCCTCCTTATATCAGTCGTTGCCTTTCGCCGTCGCCACCGGGCGCAGGCATTTTCGGCCCTTATTCATTTCGATCGGGGCATCGCGCCCCATACCGGGGGTTGGTCTGCGAAAACAATAATATCCCGGTGTTTTGACAATGCATACTTACCTTTAGTCCATGCTCGCCCTATCGCCGCCGCAGCCAGACGACGGTCAAATCGTCGTTGGGAGGTTGGGCGCAATAATCGTCGAACATCGCCAATATGCGCTCCAACGGCCGCCGCGCGTGGCGGACTCCGGGCGTATTTGCCCAGCCCCCGACCCCTTCCAGTTCCAGGTTCAGGCCTTCGTCGTTGGGCGTTTCATACAAAGCATCGCTGAACAAAAGCAGCGAGCTTCCCGGAGGAAAAGGGACGCTCCGCTCAGCGAAGACCGCATCGGCCTTGATTCCAAGCAAATAGCCTTCTCCGTCCAACGGCGTCATCTCACCGTCCGCCCCCTCAGAGGCAAACACGCCAGGAGAAGCCGCGGTCGCATAGACCAACACATCGGTTTTGAAATCGGCAACCGCGTAGAACAATGTCGCGAATTGGCCGATCGCCAATAGGTCGCACAGTCGACGATTGACCGCCGCGACGAAATCTCCCGGCCGGTGGCGCAGATGCCGCAGCTCGGCCATCGCCGCCTGCAGGCGGAACACATTTATCGCCGCGGCAACGCCGTGGCCGCTGAAATCCGCAAGGAACAGCCCCAATTGCCCGGGCCCCGCTTTCCAGACGCCCCAGGTGTCGCCGCCAAGTTCTGAGGACGGCCGAAAAACGGATTCCAGCGAACAACCGAATTGATGCTCGAGCGATAAAATATCGCGGGCGGCCGGCACCAAATCCTGCTGCATATCGCGGGCCAGTTCCAACTCCTGACCGACACGCTCCTGGTACTCCAGCAGGACCTCGACAAGGCGTTGACGCTCAAGCAGTTCGCCGATCTTGGCGGTAACCAATTCCCGCACCATCGGCTTGGAGATCAAGTGCGTCGCCCCCAGTTCCAACGCACGATTTCGGGCATCGCGGTCATCCTGCGCCGTCAAGACGATGACCGGCACGCCTTCAGCCTCGCGGAGGTTTTCCAGTCGACGCATGACCTCGAACCCGTCCATGACCGGCATCACCAGATCCAGCAGGATCAGGGAGGGGCGAAAGGCCACGATCTTTTCCAGGGCATCGGCCCCGTCCACGGCCTGTTCGACGGCGCTGATACCCATGCCGTCCAACCAATCCAAAACGATTTCCCTGTTGATCAGGTCATCATCGACCACGAGCACCCGCGCCTGTTCCAGAAAGGCGCCCAGTTCGACCGTATCGCTGGACCGCGCTTCCCTGACCACGCGCCCCGCGATTTCCACCACCGGCAACACGAACGTCATGGCGATCGTCCGTCCGCCATCGAGAACCCGATGACGCGAAGCAAGGCTGCGGATAATCGGCAACCCCCGCCCGGTTCGCGCGGGGCGTTCGTCGGCCCCTCCCGCGATGGGGCGCTTGTCCACGGGGTCGTATCCGGCGCCGCCATCCGACACCGAAACGACGACCGATCCCGGCATGAATCTCGCCTCGATATCAACCCGCCGCGCCGCCAGAACAGGATCGGCCAAGGGCGCGTCCAAAGCCGCGAAATACCCACCGACATCGTCCAGCTTTTCCAGCTCGGCGCTGGAAATACCCAGATTTCCATGGAACAGAGCATTGCATACCGCCTCGTGAACGGCGGTTTCCATATCCGACAAGGTTTCAGCCGGGACCGCGCGATGCTGCGCAATCCAGGCGCAAAACAGGCTGGCGACCGGCAATTCATGAACGGATGCAGAGACGAGAGACAGGGATAGGGCGCCTGGGTCGATCGCTCCCTGAATGCGCTGCGCCAACTGATCGGGGGAATCATCGGCGGCCTCGATCACGGCTGACACTTTGCCGGACATCACGCCCGCCAAGCGCGTCGCGTCGGGCCCCCCGATCAAGGCGCATTCGGCCTCGCTCGGGTCCGCCGCGACAACCGCGGCGGCAAGGCGCGACACGGCCTCGACGGTCGTGCCGTCGACCCCGTCGACCATGAATGTGACGCCAGCGCGCTTCATATCGAAAACATTCCGAGTTCCGTCGTCGGCGCCCGCACCAATGGGCGGCCGGCGGAAATCAGGATTCGATGGTCATCAAATCGGAGAATCTGGCGACGTCGAGCAAACGACGGAGTTGGCCGCTGGGCGGCACCCGAAGGGTCAACGTCGCGCTGCAATCGTCCGCCACTTTCTTCAGTCGCAGCAACAAACCCAGCCCGGCGGAATCCATGAATTCGATCCCCGTAAGATCGATGTACCAAGCACCTGCGCCGCTGCTTTGCAGGTCGGTGATCATTTGCTTGACCGAAGCCTGCTCTTGAAACGTCAGGCGGCCGTCCATCGCTACTTTGAGCCTGTCACCATCCCTGCTCGAGGAATACGCCATTTGTCTTCTGTCTCCCTTTTCAATCGACGCGGGCAACCGCGACAATTTTGCAAACGATGCCCGCCGTTCCCTCGGATGCCGATGTTAGACCAGGATGCAACCGTGACGATACCAGACTGAGGTCCAGGGTATGCAGTTTTCCCCGACCGTCAGGCGTCTTCACGCCGCCCTTCCTGCATCCCGTCACCGGACAGAGTTTCCGCCATTACAGCGGGTTGAACGTTTTGCAGTAACCCCACGCCGGCTTTGCGCAACGCGTCGAGCACCGCCCGGTTGACCTTGTAACGCAATTCGTAATACCGCGACGAAGGCACCCAGAAACGCACGCCCAGCACCAACCCGCCAAAGGTGAAATCGTGCAGGCCGACCTGCGGCGCGGGGCCCTCGCTGTCGCCGTCCTCTTTCGGTAAGACCGCCGCCACGGCATCGCGCACCGCCGTCACCGCTTTATCCATATCCGCATTCGCGGCCAGGGCAATCTTGGTCTGAACCACGCGGCGGGTTTCCGAATTGACGATCACCCGACCGACGATGTCCTTGTTCGGGATGGTGATGACTTCGCCGTCTTCGCCGACCAGGCGGGTATGGGCCATCTTGACCTCGTCGACCACGCCCGAGGTTTCGCCCACCGAGATCGTGTTGCCGACCACGAACGGCCGCGCCAGGATGATCGACAACCCGGCGCCGTAGTTGCTGAGCGGCCCCTGCAACGCCATGGTCGCGCCGAACGCCGAAGCCCCGGCCAGGGCGATCAGGGGGGCGATGGATATTCCGAAGTTGCCCAGGGTAATGATCGCCAGCACCGTCAGGATCAAAATCTTGACCGCATTGCCGATGAAACGCGCCAGGGTCACGTCGATACCCTTGGCCTCGCACATCGCCTGAATCCGTCGCGACAGCCAGCCCCCGGCCTTCAGGCCGACGAGCAGGAACAACAGCGCGCCCAAAATCTGGAAACCGTATGTCACACCGAACTGGATCAACACGTCGACCCATTTGCTCACTTGCTCGACGTTTTGTTCCAGGGTTTTGCCTACGTCTTCCATGACCGGTCCTCGCTTCCCCGCGTGGCGCCTCGCGCACGCCCTATCGGGAAAGAATACCCCAATTCCGTCAAAGGGTAAGCGTAAAGAACAGGGGTGCCCTAGGCTTCGCCCAATGCTTCTGCCTGGGCTTCCAATTCCTCCATGTCATCGTCGGCGAACCCGAAATGATGGCCGATTTCATGGATCAGGACATGACGGATCAGATGCACCAGGTCTTCCCCTGTTTCGCACCAATAATCCAGGATCGGGCGGCGGTACAGAAACACCATGTCGGGCATACCGCCCGGATCGCTGACGCTTTTCCCCGGCATCGCAACGCCCCGATACAGGCCCAACAGATCGAACGGGCTTTCCAAAGCCATCTCTTCAATCGTTTCCTCGTCGGGGAAATCGTCAATCCGGATCACCACGTCTGCGGCCAGGGCGCGCAGTTCCGGCGGGATCACGGCCAGGGCATCGTCGGCCATGACTTCGAAATCGGCGAGACTGGGAGCGAACATGGGCATGGGTTAAGCTAGCGGGAATTGATCCGCGTTGAAACGGAAACAGGAAGTCCGTCATGACCGAGAAACTGACCGGCGCGCCCCGTAGCGACGCCATCGCCAAATTGGACGGCTGGACCGAGGTGCCCGGCCGCGACGCCATCACCAAGACGTTCACCTTCAAGGACTTCAACGCCGCCTTCGGCTTCATGGGCCGGGCCGCGCTGATGGCCGAAAAGACGGATCACCATCCTGAATGGTACAACGTCTACAACCGGGTCGAGGTCACGCTGGCCACGCACGATTCCGGCGGCGTGACGCAGAAGGACATCGATCTCGCCGCCTTTATGAACAGCGTGGCCTGACCCCGTATCCGGCTCTAGATCGGCTGCATTCGCAGGGCGCCATCCAGGCGGATCACTTCGCCGTTGAGCATTGGATTGCCCAGGATCGCCAAGACCAGATCGGCATATTCCGACGGCTCGCCCAGGCGCGGCGGGAACGGCACATTTGCGGCCAGGCTGGCCTGCACCTCGTCCGACAGGCCCGCGACCATCGGCGTTTTGAACACGCCCGGCGCGATCGCCATCACGCGGATGCCCGCCTTTGCGAACTCCCGCGCCGCCGGCATGGTCATTGCCGCGACCCCGCCCTTCGACGCCGAATAAGCCGCCTGTCCGATCTGCCCTTCGAAGGCCGCGACCGATGCCGTGTTGACGATCACCCCGCGCTCGCCGGTCGGCAGCGGGTCCAGCCCCTGCATGGCATGGGCCGCCAGACGCATCAGGTTGAAGGTGCCGATCAGGTTGACCTGGATCGTCTGGCTGAATGTCGCCAGGGGTTGCGGCCCGTCGCGCCCGACGATCCGTTTGGGCGGCGCGATCCCGGCGCAGGACACCGCGATCCGCGCCACGCCCAGGGCATCGCCCGCAGCCTGCACGGCAGCTTCCAACGAGTCCGCATCCGCAACGTCGGCCTGGAACGCCTTACCGCCGATGGCCGCTGCCGTTTCCTCGGCCCCGGCCAGGTTCAAATCCAAACAGGCAATCTTGGCGCCCTTGTCCGCCAACGCCCGCGCCGTCGCCGCGCCCAGGCCCGATGCGGCACCCGTCACCAGCGCCGTATGTCCGGCAATCTCCATCGTCTCCTCCTTTGAAGTTCGTGTTTTGGCGAGCGCCTAGGCGAAAGCTTCGTCCAGCGCCGTCATATCAAGGTGTTGTTCCAAATGATCGGCCAGGGCGTCGAGCGTCGCCTCGACCTGCACCGCATGAGACGCCGCTGCATAGTCCCCGGCCCGCACCGCCGTCAGAAAAGCCCGGCGAAACCCGTCGGCGGCGAACAGCCCATGGACATAGGCCCCCATGACCCGGCCGTCGTCGGATACCGCGCCGTCGGTCGTCCCGCCGCCTAAATCCAGCCAGGGCCGGTCCCGGCCCAAGCCCGTGGTCTCGCCCATATGCATCTCGTACCCGGTGATATCCTGGCCATGCACCCGGTCCCGCCCAGCTGCCGGGCGCAGGGTCTTGGCCTGGCCGATCACCGTATCGACCGCCAACAAGCCCAGGCCGGGCACGCTTTCCGCCGTGCCTTCGACCCCATCCGGGTCGGCGACCGTGCGGCCCAGCATCTGATAGCCGCCGCACAACCCGACGACGATGCCGCCACGCCGATGATGGGCCAGGATATCGATGTCCCAGCCCTGCGCCCGCACGGCGGCCAGATCGGCCAGCGTCGCCTTCGACCCCGGGATCAGCACCACGTCGGTATCGCCGGGGATGGCTTGGCCCGGCTCGATAAGTCGCACCTCGACCCCATCTTCGCTGTTGAGCGGGTCCAGGTCGTCGAAATTGGCGATGCGCGGCAGGCGCGGCACGGCGATACGAACCCGGTCGGGCGCGCCCCCGTTCGACACGCGCGGCGCATCCAGGGCGACCGCGTCCTCGGCCGGCAACAGACGGGCGTCGGCGAAATGCGGCACCACCCCGAAGCAGCGCATGCCGGTGCGCGCCCGGATGATGTCGATGGCGCTATCGAACAACGAAACGTCGCCCCGAAACTTGTTGATCACATAGCCCCCCACCAAGGCCCGTTCCTCATCGGTCAGCAGCTCCCAGGTTCCGACCAGGCTGGCGATGACCCCGCCCCGGTCGATATCGGCGACCAGCACGACCGGTACTCCGGCAGCCAGGGCGAAGCCCATGTTGGCGATGTCGGCGGCGCGCAGGTTGACCTCGGCCGGGCTGCCCGCGCCTTCGACGATCAGCCGCTCCGCGTTTGCGCCGACGATGGCGAAGCTGTCCAGCACCGCCGCCATCAGGTCCGGTTTCATCGCATGATAATCCCGCGCCTTGGCGTTGCCGCGAACCCGACCCTGAACCACGACCTGTGCGCCGATATCGGTCTGCGGCTTCAACAGCACCGGATTCATATGGACGGACAGCGGCTGTCGCGCCGCCAAAGCCTGTAAGGCCTGCGCACGGCCAATCTCACCCCCGTCATCGGTGACGGCGGCATTGTTGGACATGTTCTGCGGCTTGAACGGGCGGACGGTCAGACCCCGGCGGGCATAGACCCGGCACAGTCCCGCGACGATCAGCGATTTGCCGACATCCGAGCCCGTACCCTGGAACATCAGGGCGCGGGCAGACACGGCGGGATCATTTTGCGGCGGCAAGGGCGTCGATCAGCGGCGCGGCGGCGGGGTTCGACTGCTTGCCCGCCAGAATGCTTTCCGGCGTGGCGCCGGCGCCGTAGAAGGCTTCGTTCAAATCGCGGCGGCGGATGAACACCGCCCCCTCAAGCGACACCCCGGCGAACAGGCCCGATTTGGAATTGGCGAAGGCGATGATGTCGGCCCCGGCGTTGGTCGTGACGGCCCCTTCGATCCCCGCACCGTAAACCGCGACGGTCAGGCCCGTTTCGGCCCCCAGCGTGCCCTGGTTCTTAAGCACCGCCTGCAATGCCCCTTCGGAGCGAATGATCAAGATCACCTCGGTCTGCTGAATCCCGGCCTGGAACCCGACGCTGGCGGCACCCAGGGACAGAAACACCGGCTGCGACCAGCCGCCCGCAGCGGCCTTGGACAACAGCACCCCGTTGCCGCCCTCGCCCCCGGCGATAAAGCCGGCCTTGACCAAATCGGGGAAGACCACGATCGCATGGGCGGTCGGAATATGCTTCGCCGCGTCGGCCAGCTGCGGCACGGTCGTAAACCGTTCGACCGTCGCCGTCGCCGACGAGATGACATGCCGCGCCGCCACCGGGGGGTCCGATTCCAACCGGGTACAGCCGCCCAATACGGCCCCGGTCAGAAGCACCATCAGAAATGCACGAATGCCGGCGGCCATGGCGTTACTCCAATCCGTCGATCAAAACTCGATACCCGCCTGGGCCTTCACGCCCGCACGGAAGGGATGTTTGACCTGGGTCATCTCGGTGACCAGGTCAGCGACCTCGATCAATTCATCCTTGGCGTTGCGCCCGGTGACCACGATGTGCAGGTCGTCCGGCTTGTTGCGCAGGGTTTCCACCACCTCATCCAGCGGCAGATTGCCATAGCGCAACACGATGTTCAGTTCGTCCAGGATGATCATCTTGTAGCTGGGGTCGGCCATCAAATCCTTGGCCGCATCCCAGGCCGCGCGCGCCGCCGCCAGGTCGCGCTGCCGGTCCTGGGTTTCCCAGGAGAACCCTTCGCCCATGGCGCGGATCGTCACCAGGTCCGGGAACGCGGCAAGCACGTCGCGCTCACCCGTTTCCCATACGCCTTTGACGAATTGCACGATCGCCACGCGCATGCCGTGCCCGACGCAGCGCATCGCCATGCCCATGGCGGCGGTGGATTTGCCTTTGCCCTTGCCGGTATGCACGATCACCAGACCGCGTTCCTCGGTCTTGGTCGCCAGAATCTTGTCCCGCGCGGCCTTTTTCTTGCGCATCTTCTCGGCATGGCGGGCGTCAAGCTCCGCTTCGCTCAGGCTGTCTTTGACCTTTTCGTTCATGCCGCTCTTTCCTCTAATGCGCCTAGCTTTTTATGCAACTAGCCTTGGGCTGTCCTCACTTATCCCGGCTTCGGCCCCCATCCGTCAACCACCACCGGCCAACCGCTCCAAAAGCGCCCGCGACGAATTCAGGCGCGGCCGCCACAGGCCCCGGTCCTGGGCCTCGAGGAATCGGGCCGCCATGTCGCGCAAGGCGTCGGGATTGTGGTCGGCCAGGAAGGCGCGCACGTCGGCATCGTCCAGATAAGCCTGGAACACGGCATCGAAGTGATGATCGGCGACGCAATGCGCCGTCGCGGCGAAGGCGAACAGGTAATCGACCGTCGCCGCCATTTCGAACGCTCCCTTATAGCCGTGGCGCATCACGCCCTCGATCCATTTCGGATTGGCGGCGCGGGCGCGGACGACACGGCCGATCTCTTCGTCCAGGGTACGAACGCGCGGGTTTTCCGGGCGGGCATTGTCGCCGAAATAAACGGCAGGCTGCGCGCCCGACAGGCTGCGCACGGCGGCGGTCAGACCGCCTTGAAACTGGTAATAATCGTCGGAATCCAACAGGTCGTGTTCGCGGTTGTCCTGATTCTGGACCACCGCCTCGGCGGCTTTCAGGCGGGTTTCGAACAGGCCGTGCGCGGCCTGGCCCTCGGCCCCCGCGCCATAGGCATAGCCGCCCCAGGCGACATAAGCCTTGGCCAGATCGTCCTCGGTCTCCCAACCTTTTTCATCGATCAAGGCCTGCAATCCGGCCCCGTAGGCGCCCGGCATCGAGCCGAACACCCGATAGGCCGCGCGCCGGAACGCGGCATCGGCGTCGCCGCCCATGGCGGGGGCAAGCTGCGCCGCCTCGTCCCGCACCCGGGCGGCCAGGGGGTTGTCCTCGGCGCTTTCGTCCAGGGCGGCGACCGCGCGCACGGCGGAATCGAACAGGTCGATCAGGCCCGGGAAGGCATCGCGGAAGAACCCGGAAATCCGCAGCGTCACATCGACGCGCGGACGGCCCAGGACCGAGACCGGCAAAATTTCGAACCCGGTGACGCGGCGCGACGGCCCGTCCCATTGCGGTTTGACGCCGAGCAAGGCCAGGGCCTGCGCAATGTCGTCGCCGCCGGTCCGCATGTTGGACGTGCCCCAGGCCGATATCGCCAGGGCGCTGGGCCAGTCGCCATGATCCTGGGCATGGCGTTCGACCAGCAACGATGCGGCCTTCCACCCCAGTTGCCAGGCGGCGGGCGTCGGCACCGTGCGGGTATCGACCGAATAGAAATTACGCCCAGTCGGCAGCACGTCGGGCCGCCCGCGCGTCGGCGCGCCCGACGGGCCGGGGGCAACGAACCGCCCGTTCAACCCGGTCAGCACGCCCGCGATCTCGGCCCCGCCCGAGGCCGTGACGGCGGGCCGCAGGCGATCGGCGACGAAATCCAGCACCGCCGCCGTGGCGGTCCAGGCTGGGTCGGCGGTTTGCGCACCTGACACCAGATCGGCGGCCAACAGTTCTAAGCGCTCGACCGTATCGCCATGGGTCCGCCACGGGCCTTCGGCCAATCCGGCCAAGACCTCGGGCATCGGGCCGGTCCAGGGCGCGGCCATTTCGCAGGCCAGGGGATCGAACTCGCGGCCCAAATCCATGTCCGCCGCCAGGGCGCGCAGCAGGGAGGCATCCTCGGCCCCGCCGCCGCGCGGCACGCGGACCAGGGCGACCAACAGGTCGGTCAACTGACGGCCATCGGGCGAGACGCCCAGAATGTGCAGGCCGTCGCGGATCTGCATTTCCTTCAGCTCGCACAGATAGTTGTCGAGCTTGGCCAAGGCGTCGCCCGAGGCATCGTCGGCGGCCATGCCGCAGTCGGCCCCGATGCCGGTAGCGTGGCAAAGCGAGAGGATTTCCTGTTCCAGCACCTTCAGCCGCCGCCGGTCGACGCCCGCCGCTTCGTAATATTCATCGACCAGGGCTTCCAGGTCCTTCAACGGGCCGTAGCTTTCAGCCCGGGTCAGGGGCGGCGTCAGATGATCGACGATTACCGCCGCCGCGCGGCGCTTGGCCTGGGTGCCCTCGCCGGGGTCGTTGACGATGAACGGATAGATATTGGGCAGCGGGCCGAGAGCCTCCTCGGGGAAGCAATCGGCGGACAGCGCCAGGGACTTGCCCGGCAGCCATTCCAGGTTGCCGTGCTTGCCCATGTGAACCACGGCGTCGGCGCGGAATTCCCGCCGCAGCCAGGCATGGAATGCCAGGTAATAATGCGGCGGCACCAGGTCCGGGTCGTGATAGCTGGATTTGGGATCGACGTTATAGCCCCGCGCCGGTTGCAGGCAGACCGCGACCCGCCCGCAGCGGAACGCGGCGACGGCGAAATGCCCGCAGTCCAATTCGCCGGGCCGGAAATAAGGATCGCTCTCGGGCGCGCCCCAGCGGTCGGTCACCGCGTCGCGCACGGCCTTTGGCAGGGCCGCGAAGAACATCTGATATTCGGCGAAGGACAGGGTTTCGTCCCAGGTCCGGCTGTGCAGCGCCGACAGGTCATTGGTCGGCCCCGCCAACAGGCGCGTCACCAAGGCGTCGCCGTCGGCGGGCAGGTTGTCGACCGCGTATCCGGCGTCACGCAGAGCATTCAAAACCTGGACCGTCCCGGCAGGCGTATCCAGGCCGACGCCGTTGCCGATGCGGCCGTCGCGGTTGGGATAGTTGGCCAGGACCAGGGCGACCCGCCGTTCGTCCGGCGTCTTGCCCGCCAGCCGCGCCCAGGCCGCCGCCAGGTCGGCGACGAATTCGACCCGGTCGGCAACCGGCTCATAGCGCACGATATCGGTCTGGGTCGCGTCGTCGCGCCGGGCCAGGCCCTTGAACGATACCGCGCGGGTAAAGATGCGCCCGTCCACTTCGGGCAGGGCGACGTTCATGGCGATATCGCGCGGACCCAAGCCCTGGGTGCCGTCGCGCCAAGCTTCCAGGCCGCCGCCCGCGAACACTGCCTGCAACACCGGCGCGCCGGGCCGGTCGAGGGGACTGGGGTCGCGCCCGCCGCCCAGGCGGTCGGTGCCCGGCGCGGCCACGGCAAAGCCCGTGGCGTTGAGGACGACCGCCGGGGGCGCTTCGTCCAGCAAACCGTCCAAGGTCGCCGCCGAGACCGGGTCCTTCAAACTTTTGACATAGACCGGCAAGGCGTTCAGCCCCGCCCGACCCAACGACGCGATCAGCGCATCGACAGCGTCCAGGTTCCCGGCCTGGACCAGGGCGCGATAGAACACCAACGCTGCCACAGGTGCTTCCGCCGTCCAATGGGCGCGCAGGCGGTCCAGGTCGGGCATCGCCGCGTCCGGCCAATAGATCCCGGCGGACAGTAGGGGTTCCGGCTCCAGCCAGTCATCGCTGTCGTTGAGCAACGCCGCCGCATAGCCCAGGAACCGGCCGGCGTTCACCGGCCCGCCATGAACCAGATATTGCCACAGGCGGTGTTGCGCCTCGCGCGGCAGGGTCGACCAATCGGCCAGTTCCGCATCGGGCGCGTCGTCGCCGGGCAGGAACGCCAGGGGAATGCCCCGCGCCGAAGCCGCCTGCGCCAACTGCTCCACCCCATAGGGCCAATAGGCCCGCCCGCCCAACAGACGCACGACCACCAGCTTCGCATGGCGAATCACCGCATCGACATACAGATCGACGCTCATGTTGTGGGACAGGTGCATGACGTTGGCCAGGCGCAGGGACGGCGCGGCATCCCCGCCATCCTCGGCGCGGCCTTGTTGCGCCTGAGCCAGGGCCGCCAATTCCGTATCCGCCGCCGACAGAACGACGATGTCGCCCGGCGTCTGCCCCAGGTCGAGGGCTTCCGATCCGTCGTCGACAATGCCGGGTTGGGCGGCGAGAAGATGCAAAGCGCGCTCCGCTGCTCAGGTTGATGCGGTCATTTATATAGGAGCAGACGGCCCAGGGGTTAACCCGATCGCCTTACCCTGGCGAGGTTCAGCCCTGCAGGGCGCGGGTCACGGCGTCGCGGTCCAGGCCGTGGCGGCCGATGACGACCAGACGGCTTTCCCGGTTTTCGCCGTCTTTCCACGGGCGATCGTAGTAGCCGTCGATACGCGCCCCCACCCCTTGGATGACATGGCGACGGGGCTTGCCCTCGACATGGACGAAGCCCTTGATCCGCAGGATATCGTGATCGCGGGCGGCGGCTTCGATCCGGGCCATCAGCGCCGTCGGCTCGGCGGCGCCACCGAGGCGAACCTCGAAGCTTTCGAAATCGTCGTGATCGTGATCGTCATGGTCTTCATGATGGGACGGGCGGGCGTCCAGGTCGTCCTCGGCCCCGGCCTGAAGGCCCAACAGGACATCGGCATCGACCGTGCCGTGGCGCGTCTCGACGATCTTGACCGCGCGCGGCAATTCTTCCTCGACCCGGGCGCGGGCTTCGGCCAGTCCCGCCGCGTCGATCAGGTCGGCCTTGTTCAGCAGCACCATGTCGGCGGACAGCAACTGATCCTCGAACACCTCTTCAAGCGGGGAATGGTGATCCAGGTTGTCGTCGGCTTCGCGTTGTTCGGCGACCGCGTCCGGATCGTCGGCGAAGCGGCCCGCCGCCACGGCGGGGGCATCGACCACGGCGATCACCCCATCGACCGTGACCCGGGCGCGGATTTCCGGCCAGGTAAAGGCCTTCACCAGCGGCTTGGGCAAGGCTAGGCCGGAGGTTTCGATCACGATGTGATCCGGCGGGTTCGGCCGGTCGAGCAACATTTCCATGGTCGGCAGGAAGTCATCGGCCACGGTGCAACAGATGCAGCCGTTGGCCAGTTCCACCACGTCGTCTTCGGCGCAGCCCTCGATGGCGCAACCGTTGATGACTTCGCGGTCCACGCCAAGGTCGCCGAATTCGTTGATCACCAGGGCGATGCGCCGCCCGCCCGCGTTTTGCAGCAGATGGCGGATCAGGGTCGTCTTGCCGGCGCCCAGAAAGCCGGTGATCACGGTGGCGGGAATTTTCATGGAAAAGCGGACCTTTGCGTCTTTTGAATTCTTAAAGCGGGCTGCCCTTCAGAACCAAAGGCAACCCGGCCGCCGTGAATACCACACGGTCGGCGCGCTGGGCCAGACGTTGGTTGATCCGCCCGGCGGCATCGACGAAAGCGCGGGCCAGGGCATTGGCCGGGATCACGCCCAGGCCGACCTCGTTCGAAACGAACACCACCGGCCCGGCAACACCGTCCAGCCCCAGGGCCAGGGCCTCGGCCTCGGCGTCCGGATCGCGGCCCGCTTCCATCAGGTTCGACAACCACAGGGTCAGGCAGTCGACCAGGATGGGGCGGCCCGGGGCGGCGTGCTCGCGGATTTGGCCCAGGATATCCAGCGGCTCCTCGATGGTTTCCCAATCGGGGCCGCGCCGCGCCCGGTGATGGGCGATGCGGTCGGTCATTTCGCCATCGCGGGCTTCAGCCGTGGCCAAATATAGGCCCCCGCCGGCGGCATCCTCGATCAGGGTTTCGGCCAAGCGGCTTTTTCCCGAGCGTTGACCGCCCAGGATCAGGGTCACAGGGGGCAGGGCATCGGGCATGGCTCAGTGCCCTCCCTTGACCTGCGAGGTCACGGCATGGGGCGGTGCGTTGACCCGAACCACCCGCCATGCCCCACCACGCCCACGCAGCAATCCGCCCGGCACATGTTCCAGGCAGGTCACCGACAGGGTCGACACCGTAAAAGACATGCCGCCTTCGGGTGTCAGGCCCAAGCTATGGGTCAGGGCCGCGCGAATGGTGCCGCCGTGGGTCACGGCGACGATGTCCCGCCCGGCATGGTCGGCGGTGTAGCGGTCGATCACCGCGCCGACGCGGGCGATCTGATCGGCGAAGCTTTCACCCCCCGGCGGGCGCGACCGCGCGGGCGTTTCCCAAAACGCATAAAAAGTCTCCGGGTCGCGGCTTTCCATCTCGTCCCAGGTCGATCCCTGCCAATCGCCGAACGATTGTTCGCCCAGATGTTCCTCGGCGATGGGGGCCGGGAAATCCAACCCTTCCTCGCGGATCGCCTGGGCGGTCTTATGGGTCCGGCTGAGATGACTGGTCAGCCAAACCGCGTCGGCGGGCAGGGCCCCGGCCAGGGCGCGAAAGCTATCGCGGTCGGACACGTCGCAGGGCACGTCGTTGCCGCCATAGATGGTGCCGACCACGGACGGCACCGGCGCATGACGGACCCACCACCAGCGGGTGACGTTGTCGAGTTTCTTACTCACAGGCTGATCTCCACCGTTGCCGCGACCAGATAGATCGCGGTCTCTACAAATTGTTGTTGCGCGCCAAGGGTATCGCCGCTGTGCCCGCCGACTGCGGCATGCATGGCCCAGCAGGCGAACAACCCCGCCGCCAATCCCGCCGCCGCCAGGGTCGCGATGCCCGGGCCGAACACGATCCACAACGGCGCCAGCGCCGCCAGGCCCAACACCACCGCCAAGACCGCGGCCCAGGCCGGCGGGCGCCCGGCACCTTGGCCCAGGCCGTCGTTTCGCGCCGGGGTAATCAGCCGCATGGTCGGCACCATGGCCGCCCGCGACAGCGCGGCCGCGCCGATCAGGACCAACGCCGCCGTGCCCGGCCCGGGCAGGGACGCCAGGGCCGTCGCCTTCAACCCCGTGGCGAACACCAGGGCCAGGACGCCGAACGCGCCGATCCGCGAATCCCGCATGATCTCCAACCGCCGGGCCCGGTCCTGCGCGCCCAAGCCATCGGCGAAATCCGCCAAGCCGTCTTCGTGCAACGCCCCGGTCGTTATGGCCATCACCGCCAAGGCAAGCAGGGCCGCCGCCAGGGGATGCAGGCCCGCCCCCGCCGTCACCCAAACCACAATGCCCCCCAGGCCGCCGACCAGCACCCCGGCGATGGGAAACGCCCAGCCGGCGCGGGCCAGCGCCCCCGGCGGCAGGTCGTGCTGCGCCGGGACCGGCAAGCGCGTCAGAAACGCCACCGCCAACAAGGCATCGTCCCATAGCCGCAAGGGCCAGGGGCGCGTGGTCTGTGTATCCGGGCCGGGGGATGGGTCCGTCGGCAAGTTGGATGGCTCCTCAGGCGTTTGTCGTTGATCGCGGGCGTTCGGGAAAATCCCGCCCCCCGCGTTCGAATGGGTTATATGTGACCGACCCCGCAACCGGAAACAAGACCCGCGACGGAACCCGCCCATGTCCGACAGCCCGACCGACCCGACCGAATTCGACCCCACCGCCCTATTGGCGGACCTGCCCGGTCCCGATGCCGCGGCCCTGGCCGCCGTGCAGGCCCGCGAAGGGCAATTGACCAAACCCGCCGGGTCCTTGGGCCGGCTGGAAAATTTGAGCGAATGGCTGGCGACTTGGCAGGGCCGCGCCGCGCCGCGCCTGGACCGGGTGCAGGCCCTGGTCTTCGCCGGAAATCACGGCGTGGCGGCGCGGGGGGTCTCGGCCTTTCCGCCCGAAGTCACGGTGCAGATGGTCGCCAATTTTCAGGCCGGGGGCGCGGCGGTGAACCAGCTGTGCCGCACCTTCGGCGTGGACCTGGACGTGATCCCCCTGGATCTCGACCGCCCCACTGCCGACTTCAGCCAAGGCCCGGCCATGACCGAAGGCGACTTCGCCGCCGCCGTCGCCGCCGGTGCGGCCGCGGTGCCGGACGGGATCGACCTGTTGTGCCTTGGCGAAATGGGGATCGCCAATACCACCGCCGCCGCTGCGGTCTGTCTGGGGCTATACGGCGGCAGCGGGGCCGATTGGGCCGGACCCGGCACGGGATTGGACGATGCCCATGTGCGGGCCAAGGCCCAGGTCATCGAACAGGCCGTCGCGGCGAATGCCGTCGCACCGACCGACGGGCTGGGCGTGCTGCGTGCTTTGGGCGGGCGGGAGCTGGCGGCCATGGCCGGCGCCTTGATCCAGGCACGGCGACGGCAGGTGCCGGTTCTGCTGGACGGGTTCGTCTGCGGGGCGGCGGCGGCCTGCCTACAGGTCGCGCGGGCGGACGCCCTGGGCCATTGCCAGGCGGCCCATCGTTCGGCCGAGCCGGGGCATGAGCGGCTGTTGGCGAAGCTGGGCATGGAGCCATTGCTACAGATGAACATGCGCCTGGGCGAGGCTTCGGGCGCGGTCCTGGCGGTCGGCCTGGTGCGCGGGGCGCTGGCCTGTCATTCCGAGATGGCGACTTTCGGGGATGCCGGGGTCAGCGGCAAGAACGCCTAAGGACTGAGCCTCAAACTCAATCGACCATTTCTTCTTCTTCGTCGTCCGACGCGGTGCCGCGCTGAATACGGTGTTTCAGCTTCAACAAATCGCGGCGGCGACCGTCTTCGGCGATCAGGCCTTCGACGAACCGGCCCTGGAACCGTTCGATCCCGATCGACCGGCCGAATTCGACCGATTCCCGCGTATCGCAGCGGCATAGGATCATCCGGCCCCCGCCGCCCTGGGCGGCAATGGTGCGCAGGCGTTCCTTGACCTCATCCCCGGCGTCGGCCAGGGCAGGCGTCCAAATCAGCTTGGCCAGATCGCAGCCCAGCTTTTCCCGGTCGACCAGGAACATGGTCTGCATGTTCAACCCGTCGAGCAGCACCCGGTATCCCCGTTCCTGCACGAATTCACGGGCGATCAGGAAGGCCGGCAAATCGGCGAAGATGTCTTCTTTCTGCAGCTCGATCACCATCGCCCCCCGGCGCGAGGCCGAGACGTTGTCGTCGAACACCTGGAAATCGTCGCTCAACAAGGTCTTCACATTGGCGTTGATCGAAATTTCGCCGGTGATGGTGATGGCGTCGGTCTTCGACAGCATGGCCAGCATGCGGCGGTCCAGGGTTTCGGTCAGGTGGTAGAACAGCCAGCGATTGGACGTGAGGTTCACGCCCGGCATCAGGGTTTCGCGCAGGTCGTTGATGGAAATGAACAGCTCCGAGAATTCCTGCTCGGGGATCAGCTTGGAATCGACCTTACAGACGAACTGCCGGCGGACGTAGTTCGACAGGTCGGCGCGGCCGAGCGCGTCTTCGACCCGGGCCAGAACCGCCGGGGTCAGGGGCTCGCCCTGTTGCTGCTTGGCGCGCAACGAGGCCCGCGCATCCATGCGCGAGCGCACTTTGGTAACGCGCTCCTCTTCTTCCTCGGCCAGCTCGCGGGCCAGACGCAGGATGTCTTCGTATTCCGTTTCCGCGTCGTACCAGTTGGCGAAGGGTTTTTCGTGGGTCGCGAACTCGGCGATCAACGGGTCGTCCGAAAACAGGAACCGGACCTTTTGAACCACGGTTTCGACCTGGGGTCGGGCTTCGGCCTTGAAAACGAAGATCAGGTCCGAATTGCGCAACGAGAACAATTGCCCCGACATCGCGCTGATCAACGGATCGAAGCTGGAGGTCGCGGCCCGGATATGTTGTTCGCGGCGGTTGAAGGGACGCAGCTGCGACAAATGAACATGCACCACCTGGCGGCCGTCCCGGTGTTTCTCCAGGCGGCGCACATAGTCGAGGAGAAGGTTCTCCTGACTGGGCATGTTCTTTTGATTGTCGGGCGCGATCGCCATGATGATACCGTTTCCGTCCCTTAAAACCTTACGCCTGCGGAGCCGCTTTTTTGGCCGCTGCGGGGGCCGCGCCCTGGGCCGCGGCGGCTTTCGCCCCGGCGCGTTCCTTCTTGATCCGCGCCAGACGCCCTTGCGAGCGCACGGTGTCGATCAAGCGGTCCATCAGGAAGCCCTGGAACCGGCTGATGCCCAAGCTGAGGCCCCATTGAATGGCGAACTCTGAATCGACCCGCGACAGGATGATCGACTTGGCACCCGCGTCGCGGATGATGCGGCGCAGTTCCTCGACCTTGCCCTGATCCTCGTCTTCGTTCTCGAATTCGCGCCCCCAGCTGATCTTGATGAAATCGGCGCCCAGATCGGCCGGATCGAAGAACTGCATCGAGACCGGCGAAATGCCGTCGACCAGAACACGGTAGCCGTTCTGTTGCAGCATATTGCGGGCCATGGTGAAGGCATCGACGTCGGAGAAGATGTCGATCACCTGCATCTCAATCACCACGTTTTCGGCATGGCCGCCGACGGCGCGGTGGAAGTTCTGAAAATCGCGCGACAGCACGGTGCCGATATTCAGGTTCAGGCTGATCGGCTCTTCCAGCAATTCGAAATTGCGGCCCGACATGTTCTTCAGGATCGTGCGGTCCAAAGCCTCGGTCAGGTATTGAAACAACCAGGCCGACGAAAACAGGTTCACGCCCGGCGCGACCCGTTTTTTCAGATCGCCGATGGAAATGAAGATCTCGCGGAACAACACGCCGTCGGGGCCGTTGGCGCCGATATGCAGGCACAATTGTTCGCGGATCAGATCGTCGATCGGCACCCGAGGCAGGACCTGTGACAACGCCGTCAGGTGCTGCGCCGTCAGGGGCTGACCGACGGATTTCTGCTGGGCGACGGCTTCGGCCGCTTCTCGTTTGGCGACTTCCTCGGCCTCGAGCACCAACGAGCCCAAGACACGAACGAATATGCGGAAGTCTTCCTGTTCCGACAGATCGTACCAGGTCGACAGCCGATCCTCGCCCAGACCGGTTTCGTCGATCTGCGTCAGGGGGTCTTCGGAAAACAGGGAGCGGACTTTTTCGACCGGGATTTCCGCCTCGTTGACCGGCACATTGCGGCACAACAGGATCAAGTCCGCGTTCTTCATCTGGAACAACGTGGCTTCGAACTGGTTGATCAAGGAGTCGAAGTTGCGCGCCGCCAATCGAATGAAGTGCGGCTTGCGATTGGTGGTCTTCAGCTCGGACAGATGTAGGTGCACGGCATAGTAACCGGCCCCGCCCGCATCCATGCGGTTGAGGCGGTCCAGCAGAAGCTTTTCTTCGAGCGTATCCGGTGACGGAATCTCGGCCATGATACTCCCACGCGCATTGCGGCCCCGTTCGGGGGCTTCGATGCCGGCTGTCCCTGCGGCTGGCCTTGGCCCGGCGGCGCCAGCTCTTCCGTTAATCGACTAATCAAGGCCATGCTAAAGTCAAATCGTTAAAAAAGTCATTTCTTTTCCAGCGCTTGGCCCGCGGCGGAAATTCTCCGGCTCAATCGTTCCCGAGAGCATATCTTGGCCCGCTCTGGCCGCTTGACCTGAGGCCCGCTTGAGGGCCATAAGCGACGGTTTCTTAATACTTGCGGGCTATAAGAAATGCCGGTTCGGCGACTTATCGGCCTCGAACGCAAAAATCAGAACGGGTGACCCATTCATGGCTCTTCGCAAGACCATCCTCGTCACGGGCGGGGCCGGATTTATCGGCTCGCATCTTTGCGCGCGTCTGTTGGACACGGGTGCGGGCGTGATCTGCGTCGATAATTTCTATACCGGATCGAAGGACAACATCCTGGGCCTGATGGATCATCCGCATTTCGAAGTGATGCGCCACGACGTGACCTTCCCGCTCTATGTCGAGGTCGACGAGATCTACAACCTGGCCTGCCCGGCATCGCCCGTGCATTACCAGTACGACCCCGTGCAGACGACCAAGACCAGCGTCCACGGCGCGATCAACATGCTCGGCCTGGCCAAGCGGGTCGGGGCGAAGATTCTTCAGGCCTCGACCTCGGAAGTCTATGGCGACCCCGAAGTTCACCCGCAGACCGAAGACTACCGGGGCCGGGTCAACCCGATCGGCCCGCGCGGCTGCTACGACGAAGGCAAGCGCTGCGCCGAAACGCTGTTTTTCGACTACCACCGGCAGCACGAGTTGAACATCCGCGTCGCCCGTATTTTCAATACCTACGGCCCGAACATGCACCCCAACGACGGGCGCGTGGTCTCCAACTTCATCGTTCAGGCGCTAAAGGGCGAGGACCTGACCGTCTACGGCAACGGCGGGCAGACCCGGTCATTTTGTTACGTTACCGATTTGGTTGACGGTCTGATGCGTCTGATGAACGCGCCGGACGAAATCACCGGACCGATCAACCTGGGCAACCCGGGCGAGTTCACGATCCTGGAACTGGCCGAGCTGGTGATCGAAATGACCGGTGCCAAAACGAAAATCATCAAGATGCCCCTGCCGCAGGACGATCCGACCCAGCGCTGCCCGGACATCACCCGCGCCAAGGAGCATTTGGGTTGGAACCCGACCATTCCGCTGCGAGACGGCCTGGAACGAACCATCGATTATTTCCGAAGCATTCTCTAAGCAACCGGCTTGAACTCGGAAACTGGCGTAAAATCATGGACCTGAATGCTTTTTTTGAAAGCGAACTGGAAGAACACGCCACCGTTGCGCAAGCCACCCGCGCGGGCCTTGCCGCACCCTTCAAGGCGCTTGTAGAAACCTGTGCCAAGTCCTTGAATCAAGGCGGGAAGATCCTGTTCTTCGGTAACGGCGGCAGTGCCGCCGACTGCCAGCACCTGGCGACCGAGTTGACCGTTCGCTACAAGACCGACCGCGCCCCGATCGCCGCCATCGCCTTGACCACCGACACCTCGGCCCTGACCGCCGGCGGCAACGATCTCGGCTTCGACCAAATTTTCGCCCGACAGCTACAGGCCCTTGGAAAACCTGGAGATGTGGCGATCGGTATTTCGACATCCGGCGAGAGCCCTAACGTGCTGGAAGCCCTAAGTGCCGCCCGCGACATGGGTATTACCCCGACCGGCCTGAGTGGCAAGGGCGGGGGCCGGATGAAGGGCTTGGCCGACCCGCTTTTGATCGTGCCCTCCGATACCACCGCGCGCATTCAGGAGATGCACATTATGCTTGGGCAAATGCTTTGCGGCGCGCTTGAGATAGAATTGGGTCTGGTCAAAGCCGGATAACATTCATGACAGTTGCCATGACGGAACGTTCGGATTTAATCCCCCTGGTCGAAGCCCTGCCGCAGGCGCGGGTGTTCTGCCTGGGCGATGTGATGCTGGACACCTTCGTGCATGGCGACGTCGACCGTATTTCCCCGGAAGCACCGATCCCTGTCCTGCGCGTCACTGGGGAAACCCGCATGCTTGGCGGTGCCGGAAACGTCGTTCGCAATCTAGCCGCTTTGGGCGCCAAGACCCGGTTCCTGACCGTCGTCGGCGACGACGCGGCGGGTGACGAAGTCCGCGTCTTGGTCGAGAACGAACCCGGGGTCGACGGCGACCTGCGCACCGTCGCCGGGCGGCCGACCACCATCAAGACCCGGTTTGTTTCAGGGACACAACAAATTCTCCGGACCGATCGCGAAACGGCGCGGCAGACCGACGACAACCTTCAGGATCAATTGGCCGCCGCCGCCGAAGCTGCGGCCCAGGATCATAAGGTTCTGGTCCTGTCCGATTACGGCAAGGGCGTGTTGTCCGATGCCACACTGGCCCGCGTCATCTCCGCCGCCAGCGCCGCCGGCGCCCTAGTGATCGTCGACCCAAAGGGGTCCGACTACAGCCGATATCGGGGAGCCGGAATTCTGACCCCGAACCTCAAGGAACTGGCGACCGCGACACGCTTGCCCGTCGGCACGGATGAACAGGTCATTGCCGCGGCCCGCGGATTGGTCAACGACCTGGGGCTGACAGCCGTGTTGGTCACCCGGTCGCGCGACGGCATGACATTGGTGCCCGCCGAAGGCGATATCCTTCATCTCGCGGCCGAAGCCCGCGAGGTTTTTGACGTTTCCGGGGCGGGAGATACCGTCGTCGCAACGTTGGCGGCCTGCCTCGCCGCCGGGGCGACGCTCGACCGTGCCGCCGCGCTGGCCAACATGGCTGCGGGGATCGTGGTTGCCAAGGTCGGCACCGCCGTAGCCTACGCCGGGGATTTGGTCGCTGAGCTTCATCATCAGGATTTGAGCGACGCCGAGGCCAAGGTCTCGCCACTGGAGCAATTGCTCGACCGGGTCGCCGGATGGCGTCGGCGGGGATTGACGGTCGGTTTCACCAACGGCTGCTTCGACCTGTTGCACCCCGGGCATATCTCGCTGTTGCGTCAGGCCAGGGGGCAATGCGACCGTCTTATCGTCGGGTTGAATTCCGACGCCTCGGTCAAACGCCTGAAGGGTGAAGAGCGCCCGGTACAGGGCGAGGCCGCACGGGCGACCGTCTTGGCGTCGTTGGCCAGCGTCGATGCCGTCGTCTTGTTTTCCGAGGATACGCCCCTAACCCTGATCGAGGCCTTGTTGCCGGATGTGTTGGTCAAGGGAGCGGACTACACAATCGATCAGGTGGTTGGCCGCGAGGTGGTCGAAAATGCCGGCGGGCGCGTCCATCTGGCGCAATTGGAGGCCGGACACAGCACCACGGCAACCATTGCGCGCCTTTCGAATGGCTAAATCTGGCAGCTAATCGCCCGCGCGATTTTCCCCGACCGGCGCACTTGTTCCCGTCCCGCCTGTGGTAATGCTGTTCGCGCCCGTCCCGACCAAATCCTTCAAACGGCTCCAGAACGATCGCGATCCCGGCACACCGTCGTCACCGACATCGTCGAACGACAGGACCGGCATGCCTTGAAGCGCCCCGGTCATGAATTCGCCCCAGGTGCGCGCCGGAAGCCCGCCGCCCGTCACGCGGCGCATGGGTGCGCCATCGTCATTGCCGAACCACACCCCGGTGACCAGTTGCGGCGTGAAGCCGATGAACCAGGCATCGCGGTAATTCTGACTGGTCCCGGTCTTTCCCGCTGCCGGTCGGCCGATGGCGGCGGCTTTTCCGGTGCCGCCGTCGATCACCTTGGTCATCATCCGGGTCAGGGTCCGCGCGTCCTGCGCCGGAACGGCCCGGCCCGGCCCCGATCCCGTACGCTCGTAAAGCACCGTACCCTTGGCGTCCCTCACGTCCAGGATCGCATGCGGCCACACGCCCATGCCGGTGCGCGCCAGGACGGCATAGGCCGTCGTCATTTCCAACAAATTGACCTCGCCCGTGCCCAGCGACAGGCCGGCGTCGCGCGGCAATTCCGACGTGACGCCCATGGCCCGCGCGGTCTCGATAATCTTTGCCGGGCCGACCTTCTGCGCCAGCTGAACGGCGACCGTATTAACCGAATTCGCTAGGGCCTGCTGCAGAGTCATCCGCCCTTCGTAACGGCCCGAGAAATTGGACGGCTGCCATCCAGCGATATCGACCGGCTTGTCGATGACCTCGGACCGGGGTGACATTCCGTCTTCCAAGGCGGTCAGATAAACCACCGGCTTGAACGCCGAACCCGGCTGGCGCAAGGCCTGCACCGCGCGGTTGAACTGGCTTTTTCCATAATCTCGCCCGCCGACCATCGCACGCACGGCGCCGTCCGGGGCCATCGCCAACAAAGCCCCTTCGCCGACCTTCAATTTGGCGCGGTCGGCGGACAAGAACGCCCGCGCCATCGCCGTTTCGGCCTGGCGCTGCAGTCCCAGGTCCAAGGTCGTCCGCACGGTCAGGTCCCGACCGCCGCTGGAAACGTAATCGCTGAGCGCTTCCAACACCCAATCGACAAAATGCCGCGCCCGGCCGGTTTGGGCCGCGACGGGCGTGACCTGCAGGCCCTTGGCCGCGGCGGCGGCTTGGCCTTCGGTCAGGTAGCCGGCGGCGACCATGTTGGCCAAAACGGTCTTGGCCCGGGCATGGGCGCGTTTCGGCGAAGCAATGGGGTTATAGCGCGAGGGCGCTTTCAGCAATCCCGCGATAACCGCGGATTCATAGGTATTGAGGCGCATCGCCGGTTTGTGGAAATAGCGATGCGCCGCCGCATCGACGCCGTAGGTCCCGGCCCCCAAATAGACCCGGTTCAGGTACATCGTCAGGATCTGATCCTTGGGAAACTCCCATTCAAGCCACAGGGCGACGATGACTTCCTGGATCTTGCGGACATAGGTCCGATCCGCCGTCAGGAACAGGTTCTTGGCCAACTGCTGGGTGATGGTAGAGCCGCCCTCGACGATCCGTCCGGCGCGAACATTGCGGTACATGGCGCGGGCAAGGCCGATTGGATCGATGCCGAAATGGCTGTAGAACCGGCGATCTTCGGTCGCGACGACGGCATTGATCAAGGCTTGGGGCAGGTTCTTCAGAACCACCTGTTCCCCTTCCATGTCGCCACCCCGGTAGACCTCCCGGCCGTCGGCGGCCAGGATCACCACCGTCGGACGGCGGTCGGTCTTCAGGGCTTCTTCCAGGTCCGGGAGACCGATGGAAATCCACACACCCGAAGCCAAGACCGCGATAAATCCCCAGACCATCGCCGTGGCCAGCCATTTGAAGGCCGTGCGCAGCTTCGACCGGCCGCCGGTTGGAGCTGGTTTTTTCGTGCTTTCGCCGGAATTTGCGGTCGAACGCGCGGTCGCGGGTTTCCGCGCCGCGGCGGAGCGGCCGGTCGCCTTGGTGGCGGAGGGTTTGGATGGACGGGTCGGTCGGGCCATGGGGGCCTTATGGATGGGCGGGCGTTAGTATTTCGTTAACGCAAAATAGGCCGACGATTCCTCGGGTTCGCGGCAATCGAGGATCGTATGCAGGGTAACCGGATCGATCACCGCCCCTTTCAGGTTCGCCCGCCACATATCGACGCCGTTCAGGGACGCGCCGGTAAAGTTGGCCCCGCGCAGGTCCGTGTCGGTCATGTCGGTGAAGTCCAACAAGGCGTTGGTGAAGTTGACCCCGACCAGAACCGAGGACACCAGGGACGACCCGCGCAGGTCAGCCCCGGACAAATCCGCGCCGGTCAAATCGCATTCCCGGATGTTGGCATTGGCCAGGGCGGCGCCACGCAAGTCCATGTCCCGCATGTTGAGGCGCAACAACTCGCCACGCTTCCCGACCTCGCCGCCGCCGCGTAACCAGGCTTCGTGCGCCTCGATCAATGCGGTGACCGAACTGTCCCGATCCGCCATGGCTTGCTCCCCTTTGTTGCCGCCCCTTGGTAGGGCGCCCCCTCGATTAAATGTCCAGGTTGGCGACCTTCAAGGCGTTTTCCTGAATGAATTCGCGGCGCGGTTCGACCAGATCGCCCATCAGGGTCGAGAACACTTCCTCGGCGCCGTCGATATGGTTGATCTTGACCTGCAGCAGCGAGCGCACATTCGGGTCCAACGTGGTTTCCCAAAGCTGTTCCGGGTTCATTTCGCCCAGCCCTTTGTAGCGCTGCATCGAAATGCCCTTCTTGCCCGCATCCATCACCGCATCGACCAACGAGATCGGGCCGGTGATGTTGTGTTCCTTTTCCTTCAGGACCAACGTGCCGTGGCGGGCGTAGCGCGCCTGAAGGGCGGCGGCCATGCTGTCCAGGCGACGGGCCTCGGAAGAGCGGATGATCTGGCTGTCGATCAGATGGCGCTCGGACACGCCGCGCAGGGTGCGGATCAAGGCGAAACCGCCCTCGGGCAGGGCCTCGCCGGTCCAGCCGCGCTCGGTTTCCGGGGCCAGGGCATCCAACCGTTTCGCGATGTATTCCGCCGTCGCCGTGGCTTGTTCGGGATCGGACAGAACGCCGGCGTTGAACGCACCGGCAATCGCCGATTGTTCGATCAGCGGCATCGGCACGTTCTGCGCTAGGCGGGCGGCCATGGACTTAACGTCGCGGGCTTCGCGGACCACGTCGTGCAGGTCGCGGGCCGCGATCTGGCCGCCGTCATGGGTGCGGAACACAGCCCCTTCGTCGATCGCCGACGAGAACAGATATTCCTCCAACGCCGGATCGTCCTTCAGATAGACCTCGGAATTGCCGCGCTTGGCGCGGTACAGCGGCGGCTGCGCGATATACAGATAGCCGCGTTCGACCAGTTCCGGCATCTGGCGGAAGAAGAACGTCAACAGCAAGGTACGGATGTGCGAGCCGTCGACGTCGGCGTCCGTCATGATGATGATTTTGTGGTAGCGGCATTTCTCGACGTTGAAATCCTCGCGCCCGATCCCGGTGCCGAGCGCCGCGATCAGGGTGCCGATTTCGGCCGAAGACAACATCTTGTCGAAGCGTGCCCGTTCCACGTTCAGGATTTTGCCGCGCAGCGGCAGGATGGCCTGGTTGGCGCGGTGGCGCGCCTGTTTGGCGGAGCCACCGGCCGAGTCACCCTCGACGATGAACAGTTCGGACAGCGCCGGATCGCGGTTGGAACAATCGGCCAGCTTGCCCGGCAGGGACGAAATATCGAGCGCCCCCTTGCGCCGGGTCAGCTCGCGCGCCTTGCGCGCCGCTTCGCGCGCGACGGCGGCTTCGATGATCTTGCCGATCACGTTGCGGGCCTCGGTCGGGTGTTCCTCGAACCACTGGTCCAGGCCTTCGCCGATCAGGTTTTCGACGATCGGACGAACTTCCGACGACACCAGCTTGTCCTTGGTCTGGGACGAGAACTTGGGATCGGGGACCTTGACCGACAACACGCAGGTCAGGCCTTCGCGGGCGTCATCGCCGGAAATAGCGACCTTGGCCTTTTTCGCGATGCCCGACGCGTTGGCGTAGTTGTTGATCATGCGGGTCAGCGCACCCCGGAACCCGGCCAGGTGCGTGCCGCCGTCTTTCTGCGGGATGTTGTTGGTGAAGCACAGCGTGGTCTCGTGATAGCTGTCGTTCCACTGCATCGCCATTTCGACGGTGACCCCGTCCTTTTCACCCAGCACCGCGATCGAGTCCGGCAACAGGGAATTCTTCGAGCGGTCCAGGTATTTGACGAATTCCTGCAACCCGCCCTGATAGCGTAGTTCCTTGGTCTGCGGTTCGACCCCACGGGTGTCGTTCAGTGTCAGGCCGACCCCGGAATTGAGGAACGCCAGTTCGCGCAGGCGGTGTTCCAAGGTCGCGAAATCGTATTCCGTCTGGGTGAAGATGCCCTTATCCGCCAGGAACGTGACCTGCGTTCCCGAAACCGGCTTGCCGTTCGCGTCCAAGGGCGCATCACCGACCTCTTCCAGGGGTGCGATGGCTTCGCCGTGTTCGAAGCGGACGTAATGTTCCTTGCCGTTACGCCAAATGCGCAGTTCCAGCCAATCGGACAGCGCGTTGACCACCGACACGCCGACGCCGTGCAGACCGCCCGACACCTTGTACGAGTTCTGGTCGAACTTACCGCCGGCGTGCAGCTGGGTCATGATGACCTCGGCGGCGGAAACACCCTCTTCAGCGTGGATATCGACCGGAATGCCGCGTCCGTTGTCCGACACGGTCGCCGAGCCGTCGCCATTCAGGGTGACGGTCACGGTGTCGCAATACCCGGCCAGGGCTTCGTCGATCGCATTGTCGACGACTTCGTAGATCATGTGATGCAGGCCCGAACCGTCGTCCGTATCGCCGATATACATGCCCGGGCGCTTGCGCACGGCCTCCAGCCCGCGCAGCACCTTGATGCTGTCGGCCAGGTATTCGCCACCGGCGTTGCCGTTTTCGGGGGTTTGATTATCGTCGCTCATGGTCGGTCACGCTCGTTTCAAAGTCTTGGTCAATGGGCCGCAGACCGGCCCGGTCAAATCTATCGGTTAATCGGTGTGTTACACATCCCGGCGCTCGACGGTGGCATCCGCCACCTGAAAGAACGCCGCCCGCCCGGCCAGGGGGGCGAACAATTCCAGGTCCGTGCCGGTCATCCAGGCCTGCAGGCCCAGGGCTTCAATCTCGGCGAACAGGGCGGCGCGGCGGTCGGCATCCAGATGCGCCGCCACTTCGTCCAGCAACAGGATCGGGGCGCGGCCCCGTTCCGCCGCCTGCAGCCGGGCCTGGGCCAGGACCAGGGAAATCAACAGGGCCTTTTGCTCGCCGGTCGAACAGTCCGACGCCGGACGCCCCCGGCTTTTGTATTCGACATAAAGGTCCGAACGATGCGGGCCGTTGGCCGTGCGGCCGCTGTCGCCATCGCGGCCCCGGGCCGATTTCAAGGCCGCCTTCAAGCGGTCTTCGGCATCCAGGGCCGAGCCCTGGGTCAACCAGGCTTCGACCTCGCCCTCGACCGCCAGATCGGCGGCGGGGAACGGGCCGTCCTCGAACGCCGCCAATTGGCCGGCCAGGCGCCCGGCCATGTCAAGCCGCGCCGCCGCGATGGCGACGCCGCGTTCGGCCATGGTCGCTTCCAGCGCCGACACCCAGGCATCGTCGGCAGCCGCGCGCGAGGTCAGCAACCGCAGCCGTTCACGCATCGCCTGCTCGTACCCGCCGACGCGACCGGCATGGGCAGCATCCCGCCCGAACACCAACCGGTCCAAAAACCGGCGGCGGGCCGAAGCCCCATCCAGGAACAGTCGGTCCATCTGCGGCGTCAGCCACTGCAAGGAAATATGTTCGGACAAAGCGGCCTGGGCGCGTTGCGGCTCGCCGTCGACGCGGACCACCCGTTTTTCATTTTCGCCCGGAGCCATCGGCGCGGCCAAGCCGGTGCCCAGGTCCGTCTCGCCGTCCGGCCCATCAACGGTCGCCGCCACGGCCCAGGGGCGGATCGGCCCGTCGGGGCCTTCGCCCGCATCGCGGCGCGCGGCCTCGCTCAAACGGGCCCGGCGCAGGCCACGGCCCGGCACCAGGAACGACAAAGCTTCCAGAATGTTGGTTTTACCGGCACCGTTCGGCCCGGCCAGCACGACCGGCCCGACGGGGGCTTCCAGGCGCAGGGCGGCATAGCAGCGGAAATCGGTCAGCGTCAGCCGCCGCACCGCCAATCCGCCCGCGCTGGCAGAGTCCGGAACCGCCGCCGGAGCGGCATATGTGGGTTGGACGTACAGAGCCGTTCCTTAAAACCCGTTACACACGCATGGGCATCAGCACGAACAAGGCGCTGTCGTCGCCGGTTTCGCGCAACACCGTCGGCGAGGCCGCGTCGGCCATGGCCAACGACGCCGTGTCGCCTTCGATCTGACGGGTGATGTCCAGGAGATAGGCCGAATTGAACCCGATCTCCAGGCCGTCGCCGTTGTAATCCACTTCCAGCTCTTCCTCGGCCAAGCCGTGTTCGGGGCTGGAAGCCGACAGCTTGAGCACGCCGGAGCCGAGGGTCAGCTTCACCGCCCGCGACTTTTCCGAGCTGATCGCCGACACGCGGTCGACCGCATCGGCCAGCAGTTTGCGATCGACATCGAGCATCTTGTCGTTGTCGCGCGGAATGACCCGCTCATAGTCGGGGAAGGTGCCGTCGATCAGCTTCGAGGTAATGACGATCTGGTCCAGGGCGAACCGCGCCTTGGTTTCCGACAGGCCGACGAACACGTCGCCGACGCTTTCGTCGATCAGCTTGCCCAACTCGGTCACGACCTTGCGCGGCAGGATCACGCCGGGGATGCCGTCGGCCCCTTCGGGCAGCGGCACTTCGGCCGAGGCCAAGCGGTGACCGTCGGTCGCCACGGCGCGCAGGATCTTGGTCCCGTCCCGCTCGGCGACATGCAGGTAGATGCCGTTCAGGTAATAACGCGTTTCCTCGGTCGAGATCGCAAACCGAGTGCGGTCCAGAAGGGTGTTCAGGTCATGCACCGGCATCTGGAACTGATGCGGCAGTTCGCCCGAACCCAGAACCGGGAAATCCTCGGTCGGCAGGCAGGAAAGCGCGAATCGGGAGCGCCCGGCCTTGATCACCAACTGGCCCTCGGGCTCTTTTTCCATGACCACCTGGGCGCCGTCCGGCAGCTTGCGGACGATGTCGTACAGGGTATGGGCCGGGGCCGTGGTCGCGCCCGGCTCGGCAACCTCGGCATCGACGCTTTCGACGATGTCCAGGTCCATGTCCGTCGCGTTCAACGCCAGCTTGCCGTCGCCGGCTTCGATCTTCACGTTCGACAGGATGGGGATGGTATTGCGGCGCTCTACAACGCTTTGCACGTGCCCAAGGCACTTCAACAAGGCGGCCCGCTCGATTGTAAGTTTCATTATCTGCCGTCTATCGCCGTTCAAAAAAACTTGTCGTTCCCACACTTCCGCCGGGGTTGGAAACACCCCCTCCCGGCCCGCTGCGGGGCCCGGATTAGGGCTGTCGAAACCGACCGCCCCGGGCATCGAAATCCTTGTCCGAAGCCCCCACCGGAAGCAGTGTGAAGGCACCCGGACGGGTGCCTTCGGACTACCGCGGCATTATAGCAGAAGGCCTTGGATTCCGAAGCCTTTTCCCCACGATTCAGGGGCCTGCGACGGGCCGTGGGAAAGCAGGTCGATGGAACGGGAAGAAAGCGCCGTTGCTCAGCCTTCGAGCATGCGGCGCAGCAGTTCGACGTCTTCGTTGAAGCTGGAATCCTGCTCGCGCAGTTCCTCCACCTTCTTGACCGCGTGCATCACCGTGGTGTGGTCGCGGCCGCCGAACTTGCGCCCGATTTCAGGCAGCGAGCGGGACGTCAGTTGCTTCGACAGGTACATCGCGACCTGACGGGGCCGCGCGACCGAGCGCGCCCGGCGGGCCGAATGCATGTCCGAGACGCGGATGTTGAAATGGGTCGACACGCGCTTTTGGATTTCCTCGATGGTGACCCGGCGTTCGGACGCCTTCAGCAGGTCGTGCAACACGTCCTGGCTGGTTTCCAGGGTGATGTCGCGACCGACCAGCTGGTGGTGGGCGACGACCCGGTTGAGGGCGCCCTCAAGCTCGCGCACGTTCGAGGTGATTTTATGGGCCAGGAATTCCATGACCTTCAACGGCACGTCCACGCCCATCTGTTCGCCCTTGGCCTGAAGAATGCCCAGGCGCAGCTCGTAGGTGGTGGCATGAATGTCGGCGACGAGGCCGCAGTTGAGACGCGAAATCAGACGCTCTTCCATGCCTTCCAGGTCGTTGGGCGACTTGTCGGCGGAGATCACGATCTGACGGCCCTGGTCGACCAGCGAATTGAAGGTGTGGAAGAACTCTTCCTGGGTCGATTCTTTCCCGGAAATGAACTGTACGTCGTCGACCATCAGCACGTCGACGGAGCGGAACTGTTCCTTGAAATCGACCGTGTTGTGTTCGCGCAGCGCACGAACGAAACGGTACATGAATTTTTCCGCCGACAGATAGATCACCGAGCGGTCGGGGCGCGTCTTGCGCAGATGCCAGGCGATGGCATGCATCAAGTGCGTCTTACCCAGGCCGACGCCGCCGTAAAGGAACAGCGGGTTGAACGGCACCACATCGGCCTCGGCCACGCGGCGCGCGGCGGCATAGGCGAATTCGTTCGGCTTACCGACGACGAAACGATCAAAGGTATAGCGGGCATCCAACGGCGCGCCGATATCGTCGCTGTACAGGCCGTTGCCGGAAACGGGGGCGCAGGGCGCAGCCTCTTCCTTGCGCGCTTCGGCGGGCTTGGTTTCGGCGCGGGCGGGCGATCCGTGTTCCTGATGGATGACCACGTCCAGACCGCCGTTCATGCCGCGGCCTTCCAGCAGCTCCGACAGGCGATCCTGATAATGGGCCTGGATCCATTCGCGCATAAAGCGGGTCGGAACCCCGGTGCGCACGGAAGCGCCTTCGCGCCCCAGAAGGCGCATCGGTTTGATCCAGCTTTGATACGAGGCTTCGCCGATTTCGGCGCGCAGAGATTCACAAATTTCTGTCCAGGCTTCCTGCAGATCCTGGTTCGGCTCTAACTCACGGCCTTGTTGTTCCGTCATCTTGCCACCAACGTAGGTCCCGCCAATGAGGCGGTGTTCGTTATCGTTATCGGGACCGCGAACTTTTGTTCGTCGACCCCTCCCTGGTTGCGAGGAGGTGCGGTAAACCGGCGGGGGACATCCACCGGCGGTGTCGCCACGGGGAACGCCTGGAGCAATTTTTCACCGCGATTGGAACCTGTTCCGGTTCCTTCACGTCACCATCTCTCTAGAGCCGCAAGAGACAGCGCCGTATCAACGGCAAACAGCCCAGACCCAGTCCGCGACACACCCCCCTAGTGCTTGGCTTTTCGCCAATTATTGAAAAACGAATACTTAAGATATTCAAATAACGTCAAATAAACCGACTTGATGTGACTGATGTCACATCGCTGCGAAAAGAAAAAAGGTTGGTCAGGTCTTTGAAGGTCCTTCCTCTTTTCCGGCCTGCGTCGGCTGAATGGGATTCTATTGATTCCGCCAACGGGCACGGAGGCCCCAGCGGCGATGGGGATATTACGGACGTGTTCCCGCGATGGCAATGAGACGAATCGCGAACGTCGCCCAATTTTGCAAAATATTTCCCTTGACAAAAATCGGCCCGAGAGTCCGTCCGAGGCCCTTTCGAACATGAATCTCAGCAATGAAAAAGGCCGCGCAAAATGCGCGGCCTTTCGCCATTTCTGTGCTCGGAAACGGGGTCGCTTACGCGGCCATTTCCTTGATCCGCTTCGCCAGGCGGGACAGCTTGCGGGACGCCATGTTGGCGTGCAGCACGCCCTTCTGAGCGCCACGCGCGATCATCGGCTGGGCCGCTTTGAAAGCAGCCTGCGCGACGGCCTGATCGCCACCGGCGATGGCTTCTTCGACCTTGCGGATCGAGGTCCGCACCGCGCTCAGGCGGATGCGGTTGACCTGCGTACGACGCGCGGTCTGACGAATACGTTTCTTTGCCGAGGCATGATGTGCCATCTGGACACCCTTTTCTTACTTTGGGTCTGAATTCGGAAGGCGCGGTTATATCGACGCCTCGGACCCAGGTCAAGCCCGGAAAACGTAGGCCGTGAAAGGCCTTTTTTCCGGGCGCCCGGGCGATTGCCTTATTGGTTCTTGAAATCGGGCTTCCGCTTGTCGGCGAAGGCCGCCATCCCTTCCTTCTGATCCTCGGTCCCGAAGGTCGCGTGAAACATGCGGCGCTCGAACCGTACGCCTTCGGCCAGGGTCGTTTCGAACGCCCGATTGACGGACTCCTTGGCCAGCATGGCGATGGGCCGCGACATTCCGGCGATGGTCTGCGCCGTCTTGATCGCGTCCTCGACCAGGTCGGCGGCCGGAACGATGCGCGCGACCAGGCCGGCGCGCTCCGCTTCCTCGGCATCCATCATGCGGCCGGTCAGGCAAAGCTCCATGGCCTTGGCCTTGCCCACGGCGCGGGTCAGGCGCTGCGTGCCGCCGGCGCCCGGGATGGTGCCGATGGTGATTTCCGGCTGACCGAACTTGGCATTGTCGCCGGCGATGATCAGGTCGCACATCATCGCGACCTCGCAACCGCCGCCCAACGCATAGCCCGCGACCGCAGCGATCACCGGCTTGCGGCAGGTGGTGATACGTTCCCAGTCCTTGGTGATGAAGTCGTTCTTGTACGCATCCATCCAGCTTTGCGACTGCATTTCCTTGATGTCCGCACCAGCGGCGAACGCCTTTTCCGAGCCGGTGATGACGATCGCGCCGATCGCATCGTCAGCTTCGAACGCATCCAAGGCGTCGCGCATTTCGGCGACCAGGGCCTTATTCAGGGCGTTCAACGCCTTGGGCCGGTTCAGGGTAATCAGGCCGACCGCGTCACGCGTTTCGACGATGATGTTTTCGTAAGCCATGTTCGTTGCTTCCGTTTCTAGTCAGATGGGGTCGTATCAATGGGCGTCGGGGCGGTCAGCCGCCGGGCGCCAGGCGGAACCGCACCGTCGGCACGGGTCCTTCCGGAAATTCCAGGATCAGGCTTTCGCCTTCACGGCGGTAATGGCCGCTTTTGACTTTGGTCCATCCCAGCTGCGGCAGGGTCCGGTCGTAGAAGCCGAGGATACCCGGCTTGTTCAAACCGCCGGCCAGGGCCTGGGCCTCGACGATCCGCCCGGCCGGGGTTTCGAACACCACCCCCGCGTCGGGAATATCGGTCAGCCCCGGCATCAGCGGCAGGTCATCGATCCCGCCGACGAATTGAGCCTGGGCGGGCAGCGCCGCCGCCAGCCACATAAAAGCAGCAAGGGCAATGGGTCGCAGATGGAACAGCACGCTCATGGGGCGGTGATACCCTACCTCTGGCACTTGGGACAGAAGAAAGTCGACCGGCCCGCCTGGGTGATCTGCTGAACGACAGCGTTGCAGCCCGCATGGGCGCAGGGCTCGCCGGTGCGCCCATAAACATCGAAATTATGCTGGAAGTATCCCAATTCCCCATCGGGGCGGATGTGATCGCGCAGGGACGACCCGCCAGAAGCGATGGCCTCCGTCAGCACGACCTTGACGGCCGCCGCCAGCTTATCCGCCCTGGCGCCCTGAACCGTATGGGCCGAGCGGCGCGGCGAGATGCCGGAGCGGAACAAAGCTTCGCAGGCATAGATATTGCCGACCCCGGCGACGACCTTTTGGTCGAGTAGCGCAACCTTGATCGAGGTCTTGCGCCCCTTCAGGCGGTCGGCCAGGACCTTGCCGTTGAAGGCCGCATCGTCGAGCGGCTCCGGCCCCAGCTTCGCCAACATGGGGTAGGCGTCCAGGTCCGCCGCCGCCCATAGGTCCATGAACCCGAAGCGGCGCGGGTCGTTGTAATGGGCCTCGCCGCCGCCCGACATCTTGAAGATCACGTGGTCGTGCTTTTCTTCCGCGAATGCCGTCTGGCCCAGGCGGAAGCTGCCCGACATCCCCAGATGGGCGATCAGCACATCCGGCCCGTCGAGGTCGAAAATCAGGAATTTGGCGCGGCGGCGGATCGCGGCGACCGTGCGCCCCGTCAGGCGCTGGCCGAAGCCGTCGGGCAGGGGGAAGCGCAGGTTGGGACGACGTTGGATGACGGCCTCCAGCCGCTTGCCCTGCATGGCCGGAATCAGACCCCGGCGGACGGTTTCGACTTCGGGCAATTCAGGCATGGACGGACCCTCGACGGCGGCGCGTTCAAAGCGCATGGATTAGGTTCGCAGGACCGTAGCCTGTTCGAACCTCATAGGCTATGTTCCATCGCCATGATCGATCAAAAGACCGAAGTCCCTGACAACGAACAAGCAAACGCCGGTACCGCTGGTGCCGGGCGAACCACCCATTTCGGCTTTCGCGAGGTCGCGGAGGACGAAAAAGCGGGCATGGTTCGCGGCGTGTTCGACAGCGTGGCGTCGAAATACGATCTGATGAACGACCTGATGTCGCTGGGCATCCACCGGGTGTGGAAGTCGGCGATGATGGATTGGCTGCGCCCCCGTCCGGGAATGACCCTGTTGGACGTCGGCGGCGGCACGGGCGACATCGCCTTTCGGTTTTTGGACCGCGGCGGGGCCGCCGTCACGGTCTGCGACATCAACGCAGAAATGCTGAAGGTCGGCAAGGCCCGTGCCCTCGACAAGGGCATGCTCAAAGGCTTCGCCGATGGCGGCATCGACTGGGTCAACGGCGACGCCGAGACCCTGCCCTTTCCAGACAATTCGTTCGATGCCTTCACCATCGCCTTCTGCATCCGCAACGTGACCCATCCCGAACGGGCCCTGAGCGAGGCGCGGCGCGTGCTGAAGCCCGGCGGGCGGTTCCTTTGCCTGGAATTTTCCAAGGTCGTGCTGCCGCTATTGGACGAGATTTACGACAAATGGTCGTTCAAGGTGCTGCCCGTGTTGGGCGAGAAAGTCGCCGGCGACCGGGAGTCCTATCAATACCTGGCGGAAAGCATTCGCCGCTTCCCGCCGCAGGACGATTTCAAGGCGATGATCGCCGAGGCCGGCTTGTCCCGCCCCGAATACCGCAACCTTTCCGGCGGGATCGCGGCGCTGCATTCCGCCTGGCGCACGTGACGATCCGACCATGAGCGGCACCATCGGCAATCTCTCCCGGCTGTTTTCCCTTGCCCGTCTGCTGGCGCGGCACGATGCCCTGTTCCCCCTGGAAGACCTGGGCGTAGCGCCCGGGATTGTCCGCATCGCCAAGATGCTGTCGAGCCGCAGCGCCCCGGGACGACCGGGCGAACGCCTGGCCCGCGCCCTGGCCGAGGCGGGACCCAGCTTCATCAAGCTGGGACAGGCGCTGTCGACCCGCCCCGACCTGTTGGGCGAGGAAATCACCCAGGACCTGGCCCAGCTGCAGGACGATCTGCCGCCGTTTTCGTTCGAACAGGCGCGCGACGCCATCGAACAGGAATTTCAGGTGCCGCTGGAGGAACTATATTCCTCGTTCGACCCAGAGCCGGTCGCCGCCGCCTCCATCGCCCAGGTGCATTTCGCCGAAACGACCGAGGGCGAACAGGTCGCGGTCAAGATCCTGCGCCCCGGCATCGAAACCCGCTTTCGCCGCGACCTGGACCTGTTCCGCTGGACGGCGAAGGTGGTCGAGCGCGCCCGCCCCGACCTGAAGCGCCTGAAACCGCGCGAGATCGTGGAAACCATCGCCCAATCGGTCGAGATGGAAATGGACCTTCGGTTCGAAGCCGCCGCCGCCGCCGAGATGGCGGATAATTTCGAAGGCGATCCGACTTTCATCGTGCCGGTCGTGGATTGGGGCCGCACGGGGGCGCGGGTCCTGACCACCGGCCGGATCGACGGCATTCCGATCAATGACGTCGATGCCGTGGTCGCCGCCGGGATCGACACGCGCACCGTGGTCGAAAACGCCGCCAAGTCATTCTTCAACCAGGTTTTCCGGGACGGCTTCTTTCATGCCGATCTGCACCCCGGCAATCTGTTCGTGATGCCGGACGGAGCCATCGGGGCGGTCGATTTCGGGATCATGGGCCGGGTCGACCACAAGACCCGCCGAACCTTGGGCGAAATGCTGCTGGGCTTCCTGACGCGCGACTATCGCCGCGCCGCCGAAGTTCATTTCGAAGCCGGTTGGGTTCCTCGGCATAAATCCGTCGATGCCTTCACCCAGGCCTGCCGGTCGATTGCCGAGCCGATCCTGGACAAACCGCAGAACGAGATTTCCGTCGCCCGCCTGTTGGGTCAGTTGTTCCAGGTGACCGAGACCTTCGCCATGGAAACGCAGCCGCAATTGCTGTTGTTGCAGAAAACCATGCTGACCGCCGAGGGTGTGAGCCGCAAGCTTTACCCCGACACCAACATGTGGGTGCTGGCGCGGCCGCTGATTGAAGAGTGGATGCGCGCCAACCTGGGCCCCGAAGCCCGCGTCGCCGATACGGTTCAGGGATTGGTCGAGGCTGCCGAACGCCTGCCCCGTCTGATGGAAGACCTGGAAATCGGCGCCCGCCGCATGGCCGAAGGGCGCCTGACATTGGACCCCGAAACCGTGCGCCTGTTGCGCGACGGAGAGGGTACGAACCGCACGCCGTTCGTGCTTTGGCTTGTGGTCGCGTTGCTGGCTGCGATATTCGCCTACAACGTTATGTCATAATCCCGTACGGCATTGCTTGCCGTGGGGTAAAATTTACTTTAAGTACACATCTTGAGCGTAATTTCATAAAACGCCGGAGCATACCGGCGCGTATGGGACATCTAGGTCATGCTTTCCGGTAAACGGATACTGCTGATCGTGACCGGCGGCATCGCCGCCTATAAAACACCCGATCTGGTGCGCCGCTTGAAAGAGCGGGGAGCCGCGGTTCGCTGTGTCCTGACAGCGGGCGGGGCCGAGTTCGTTTCCCCCCTGGCGCTGGGCGCCGTGTCGGGCGACAAGGTCTACCGCGATCTGTTCGATCTGACGGACGAACAGGAAATGGGCCATATCCAACTCAGCCGCGATGCCGACGTGCTGCTGGTCGCCCCGGCGACCGCCGACGTGCTGGCCAAGATGGCGGCCGGCCTGGCGAGCGACCTGGCGACCACGGCGCTCTTGGCCACGGACAAACCGGTCCTGGTTGCCCCGGCGATGAACGTGCGGATGTGGGAGCATGCCGCGACCCAAGCCAATATCGAGACCCTGAAGGCCCGCGGCGTGACCGTGATCGGCCCGGAATCCGGCGATATGGCCTGTGGCGAATTTGGGCCCGGGCGGATGACCGAGCCGCTGGATATCGCCGAAGCCTTAATCGCGTTCTTTCACGGCGGACGGCCGCTTGCAGGGAAACATGCCCTTGTGACCAGCGGCCCGACGCACGAACCGATCGATCCGGTGCGCTACATCGCCAACCGATCGTCAGGCAAACAAGGTCACGCCATCGCCACGGCCCTGGCGGCCCTGGGCGCGCGGGTGACCCTGGTGACGGGGCCCGTGACCCTGAAGGATCCCGTCGGCGTCGCCACCGTGCATGTGGAGACGGCGCGCGACATGCTGGCCGCCTGCACCGAGGCCCTGCCCGCCGACATCGCCGTCTGCGCCGCCGCCGTGGCCGATTGGCGGACCGCCGATCAGGCGCCGGAAAAGATGAAAAAGGACGGCAAGGCCCTGCCGAGCCTGTCCCTGGCCGAAAACCCCGACATCCTGGCGACGTTGTCGCAAGCAGGCGCCAAGCGGCCTGAACTCGTGGTTGGTTTTGCTGCCGAAACGGAAAAGGTGGTCCGCCATGCCCAGGCCAAACTGGCCAAGAAAGGCTGTGACTGGATCTGCGCCAACGACGTTTCCCCGGAAACCGGCACCTTCGGCGGCGACAGCAACCGCCTGCATCTCGTGACCGAGGCGGGGGTCGAGGACTGGCCCGCCCTGTCGAAGGCGCAAGTCGGCGAGCAGTTGGCGCGGCGCATCGCCGATCATTTCACCGATCAGGCCGCTGAACACTCTGCCGCCACGGACCCGATTTCCAAATGAAGCATGTGACCGTTCCCATTCAGCGGCTGCCCCATGGCGCCGGCCTGCCCCTGCCGTCCTACGCAACAGAGGGATCTGCGGGCATGGACCTGATGGCGGCCATCGATGCGCCGATGACGCTGGCCCCCATGGGCCGCGCCCTGGTGCCGACGGGCCTCGCTCTGGCGCTGCCGGTTGGATACGAGGCCCAGGTGCGGCCGCGTTCCGGCCTGGCGGCCAAGCACGGGGTTACGGTGTTGAACAGCCCCGGCACGGTCGATGCCGACTACCGCGGCGAAGTTAAAGTCATTTTAGTGAATTTAAGTAACGAAACCTTCGAAATAGAACCTGCCATGCGCATCGCACAGATGGTCGTGGCCCCGGTGACGCAGGTCGCCTGGGCCGAAACCGACAGTCTGGACGACACTGCGCGGGGGGCTGGCGGGTTCGGCTCAACTGGAATAGGGGGCGGCTGAGCCATGCTGAAACTATCCAAGAAGACGTTGTACGCCATCGAGGCGGTATTGGACGTGGCCTATCACATGGGCGCGCAACCGGTGCAAAGCCGCGATATTACTCGCCGTCAGGGAATTCCCCGGCGCTATCTGGAACAGGCCCTGCAACAGCTGGTCAAGGCCGACATCCTGGTCGGCGTGCGGGGGCCCAAGGGCGGGTATCGCCTGGCGCGGGAACGGCGGCGCATCACCGTGGGCGAGATCGTCCGCGTGATCGCCGGCGACGACACCACGGATGAATTGCTGGAAGACACCAGCGGCTCGGACCTGGGCATCAAGGTGGTCCGCCCGCTGTGGACCGACCTGCGCGAAGCCGCCATGGCCCGCCTTGACGAAACGACCATCGACGAGATGTGCCTGAAGGCCAATCAGTCCGGCGTGGAAAGCGAAGGCCGACCAAACCTGGATTTCACCATCTGACATCCTCATCTAAGAGGACAGACCCCAAACCGACCCCATCCGCGGAGGAGAGCACCTTATGACCCAGGCGAAAGACAACGGCGAATTTCGCGGCCGTATCTATGACAGCATCATCGATACGGTGGGCGCGACCCCGCTGGTCCGCCTGAAGCGCCTGGCCGAAGACGCGGGCGTCAGCGCGGATATCATCGGCAAGCTGGAGTTCTTCAATCCCATGGCCTCGGTCAAGGATCGCATCGGCCTGAACATGATCGAGGCCGCCGAACGGGACGGTCGGATCAAGCCGGGTGCGACCCTGGTCGAACCGACCTCGGGCAATACGGGCATCGCCCTGGCCTTCGTCGCCGCCGCCAAGGGCTACAAGCTGATCCTGACCATGCCGGAGAGCATGTCGCTGGAGCGGCGCAAGATGCTTTATCTGCTGGGCGCCGATCTGGTGCTGACCCCGGCCCCGCAAGGCATGCGCGGCGCGATCGAAAAGGCGCAGGAAATCGTCGATCAGACGCCCGGCGCGATCATGCTGCAGCAGTTCGAAACCCCCGCCAATCCCGAGGTTCACCGCAACACCACGGCGGAAGAAATCTGGCGCGACACGGGCGGTAAGGTCGATGTTCTGGTCTCCGGTGTCGGCACCGGCGGGACCCTGACCGGCTGCGCCCAGGTGCTGCGCAAATACAACCCGGACCTGAAGGTCATCGCGGTCGAGCCCGAAGACAGCGCCGTGCTGTCCGGCGGCCTGCCCGGCCCGCATAAGATTCAAGGCATCGGCGCCGGGTTCGTGCCGCCGATCCTGGATACCAAGGAAATCGACGAAGTCCTGCAGATCGGCAATGACCGGGCCATTGAAACGGCCCGGAAGTCAGCCCGCCTGGAAGGCCTGCCCTGCGGCATCTCGTCCGGCGCGGCCCTGGCGGCAGCGCTGGAAGTCTCTGCACGGCCGGATTTTAAAAATAAGCGCATCGTTGTGATCATGCCGAGCTTCGCCGAGCGCTACCTGTCCACGGACCTGTTCGCCGGGCTCGGCGAGTAAGTTCTGGGCGAATAACGGCATCAAGCGTCCATGGATTTCACCGATTTCACCGAGGACCAGGTCAACCGCTACGCCCGCCACATCCTGTTGAAGGAAGTCGGCGGCGTCGGTCAGGCCAAGCTGTTGAACAGCCGGGTCCTGGTGATCGGCGCGGGGGGCTTGGGCTCGCCCTTGTTGATGTATCTGGGCGCCGCCGGGGTCGGAACCATCGGCGTGGTCGACGACGACCGGGTCGATCTGTCGAACCTGCAGCGCCAGATCGCCCATGGCACCGCCGATATCGGCCGCCCCAAGGTCGAAAGCGCGAAGGCGACCCTGGCCGCGATCAATCCGGACGTGACCCTGCACGCCCATCAAACGCGGATCGGGCCGGACAACGCCCTGGACCTGATTTCGCAGTATGATCTGGTCGCCGACGGCTCGGACAATTTCGAAACCCGCTTCCTGGTCAACGATGCCGCCTATTTCGCCGGCAAGCCCCTGGTTAGCGCCGCGATCCTGCGGTTCGACGGGCAATTGGCGACGTTCAAGGCCCATGCCACGGACGACGCGGGCCATCATGGGCCGTGCTATCGCTGCATCTTCCGCGAACCACCGCCACCGGGGCAAATTCCGTCCTGCGCCGAGGCCGGGGTGCTGGGCGCGCTTTGCGGCACCATGGGATCGTTGCAGGCCATGGAAATCCTCAAGGAATTGCTGGGGATCGGCGACAGCTTGTCCGGCAGCCTGCTGGTTTACGACGGCTTGGCCGCGAATTTCCGTAAGATCAAGGTCAAGGCTGACCCCGGCTGTCCGCTCTGCGGCGACCAGCCGACGATCACCGATCTGTCCATTCATGAAGGTGCGGGCGATGGCCGAATCTGCACCACCGGATAAGCTCTCGGTCGTCGTTTACACCGGCGCTTTCGACAAGATCCATTACGCCCTGGCGACCGCCGCCGCCGCGGCCGCGATCGGTCGGGCGGTGACGCTGTTTTTCACCATGGACGCCTGCAAAGCCCTGGGCGAATACGAAGCCTGGCGCGCCTTGCCCGTGTCGCAGACCGACGCCGCCGACGGCGGCGCCATGGACGACACCTTCGAAGCCAAGGGCGTTGCGACGTTCGAGGTTCTGCTCGCGTCCTGCGTCGAAATGGGCGTGACCTTCATGATCTGCGAGATGGGCCTGCGCGCCCGTGATTTGGAAGAGATGAAGCTCCGCGCCGACGTAGCGGTGCAGCCGGGCGGCTTGGTGACCTTCCTGAACGACGCCTCCAAGGACGGGGCGATCCTGTTCATTTAAAAGATCAGATTGTTGATCCTATTTAATAAGATCTCGTGCCTGGGCTGTTATTGGCCCTTCGGATAAGGCGCGCCCATCCAGATCGACGACGCCGCGCACCCCCAGACTGTTGGTCAGGAAGATTTCGTCGGCGCGGACCAGGTCGCCCGGCATCAGGCTTTGTTCCACCCCCGCCATCGTCGCCAGCACCCGCGCCCGCGCGATCCCCGGCAAGGGGCCGTCGGTCCTCGGCGGGGTAACCAGCCGCCCGTCGATTACCGCGAACAAGTTGGCGTAACAGGCCGAGGCGACACGGCCCGCCGTGTTCAACAACACGGCATCCTGCGCACCCCGCGCCTTGGCTTCGTCCAGGTCCAGGACGTTGTCGAGGTACGGTGCGGCCTTGATTCCGGAAAGGGGCGACTGCTCGTTGCGCCGCGTCACCGTGGCGATCACGGCCTTGACCGGTGCGTGCCGGGTCGGCGGCAGAGGGTGCAGGGACAGGATCACCGTCGGGCGGCAATCCGCCGCCGCGGGGGCGGCCACGCCGCGCGCCGCCACGCCCCGGCTGACGGTCAGGCGCATCGCCCCCTCCGGCATCTCGTTGGCGGCGATCAGGCGGACCATCCGCGCTTCGATTTCCGCGTCGTCCAACGGCAGGGGGAGGGCCAACACCTTCGCCGCTTGGCGCAGACGCGCCAGATGCTCGGCCAGGAAGTCCGGCTGACCGCCGCGCACCCGCAGGCTTTCGAAAATTCCGTCGCCCAGGGTAAACCCCCGGTCGAACGGGCTGATCCGGGCCGCGTCGGCCGCAATCAGCTCGCCGTTCAGGTCGATGGTGGGGCTGGGCTGGGTCATGGCATGGTCACCTTATCGTCCAGGGCCGCCAGGAGCGGCTTGATCTTGGTGATCGATTCATCGAATTCGTCCGCCGGGTCGCTGTCGGCGACAATGCCGCCGCCCGCCTGGGCCGCGACCAGGCCGTCGGCATAGGTCAGGGTGCGGATGGCGATGGAGGAATCCATCGCCCCGTCGAAGCCCATCCAGGCGACGGCCCCGCAATAGGGCCCGCGCGGCACAGGCTCAAGTTCGTGAATGATTTCCATGGCGCGGATTTTCGGCGCACCGGTGATCGAGCCGCCGGGGAACGTCGCCCGCAAAAGATCGACCGCGTCCAGGCCCTCGGCGATGTCGGCACAAACTTCCGACACCAAGTGATGAACGCGGGAAAAGGTTTCCAGCTCGAACAGCTTCGACACCTTGACCGAGCCGACCTGGGCGACCCGCGACAGGTCGTTGCGCAACAGATCGACGATCATCAGGTTTTCCGCGCGGTCCTTTTCACTGGCGATCAGGGCGGCGGCCAGGGCGCGGTCTTCGTCGGTGGTCACGCCGCGCGGGCGGGTGCCCTTGATCGGCCGGGTTTCAATCCGCCCACCGGGGCTTAAGGACAGGAACCGTTCCGGCGAAGCCGAGATCACGGCTCGACCAGGCCCGCAATTGAGGAATGCCGCGAACGGGGCCGAGGATATCCCCCGCAGGCGACGGTAAACGTCATAAGGGCGCACGCCGTCCGGCAGGTCGGTCAGGTAGCGCTGCGTGATATTGGCCTGAAAGATGTCGCCCAGATGGATGTATTCGATGGCGCGGGCAATGCGCGCCTCCATCTCCACGCGGGTTTGGTCCGGACGCCACCGCGCGCCGAAGCTTCCCGGCTCGCGGGCGGGGCGGGCGGCGGCGATGCGCTCGGCCATGGCGCGCGCGCGGGTGTCGGGGCCGCTGCGCCGGCCGGCGCCTTGAACCGCGTTGCAGGCGACGACCCAGGCCTTGTTCAGCTTCATATCGAACACCGCGACGGTGTCGTAGAAGCCCATGAACATGTCTGGGAAATTCAGGCCGCCCGTCTTGCGGTCGGGCAGGCGTTCCAACGCCGCGCCCAATTCATAACCCAAAACACCGATCGCGCCGGTTTGGAACGGCGGCAGGCCCGGCACCGATTCCGTGCGCAGCCGGGCCAGTTCACACGCCAATTGTCCGAACGGGTCGTCTTCGGCCCCGGCCTCGATCACGTGATAGGGATCGCCCGCCAGGAAGGCATAGCGCCCGCGCCCGCCGACGGCATCGGCGCTGTCGAGCAGGGCCGCGACCGGGTCATCGGCGAAAGCCTCGAACGCGATCACCGGATCGATGAACGGGATCGGCTGAACATGAATGGGTTGGGTGATGTGCATCGCGGCGTCTGCGCCCATGGCGGCGCGGCCTTTCTGATGTCTAATCAGGCTGATGTCGGATCAGGCCGCCCCGAAAGGCACAGGACGACGGTGGCCGCCGATCAGAACACGTCGCCCAGGACGCGGTCCGGCGGCTTGTGCCCATCGACGAAGGTCTTGATGTTGATCAGCACCTTTTCACCCATGTCGATGCGGCCCTCGACCGTGGCGCTGCCCAGGTGCGGCAGCAGAACCGCGTTTTCCAGCGCCAGCAGCTTCGGGTTGACCGCCGGTTCGTGTTCGAACACATCCAGGCCCGCGCCGGCGATTTCGCCCGCTTCGAGCATCCGGGTCAGGGCGTTTTCGTCGATCACTTCGCCACGCGCGGTGTTGACGATAATGCTATGGGGCTGCAGCAACTGCAGGCGACGCGCCGACAACAAGTGATAGGTCGCGGGTGTGTGCGGGCAGTTGATCGAGACCAAGTCGACCCGGGCCAACATCTGGTCCAGGCTTTCCCAATAGGTTGCTTCCAATTCGGTTTCGACGTCTTCATGCACGCGCTTGCGGTTGTGGTAATGCACGGCCATGCCGAAGCCACGGGCGCGGCGCGCCACGGCGCGGCCGATACGGCCCATGCCGATGATGCCCAAACGCTTGCCGTTGATGCGGTGGCCGAGCATCCAGGTCGGGGCCCAGCCGGACCATTCGCCCGCGCGCATGACCCGCTCGCCCTCGGCGATGCGGCGCGACACGGCCAGGAACAGGGCCATCGTCATGTCGGCGGTGTCTTCGGTCAGAACGTCCGGCGTATTGGTCACGGTAATGCCGCGCTGGCGGGCGCTGGCCATGTCGATATGGTCGACGCCGGCGCCGTAGTTGGCGATCAGGCGCAGGTTCTCACCGGCCTTGGCCAGGATCGCGGCGTCGATGCGGTCGGTCACCGTCGGCACCAGGACATCGGCCTTGGCCACGGCGTCGATCAACTGCGCCTTGGTCATGGGCTGATCGTCCAGGTTCAACTGGACGTCGAACAGTTCCATCATTCGGGTTTCGATGGCGTCCGGCAGCTTGCGGGTGACGACGACGCGGGGCTTCTTGTTCGGCATGGCTGGTATGTCTCCGTTCCACGAGACCTTAGAGCGTTTCACCGCCGGTTTGAAGTGTTCTAACCGTGGTTTCCGACGAATAAAAAGATAAGGCGCAGAGCGCTCTAGCAACTAACGCGGCGGCTTGTCCAGAGAGGTTTCAATAAGCGCCGAGCCAAGGCCCGATCCGGGCAAGGGCCTTGACGGCCTGAAGCGGGATGGCGATAAGTCCCAGGAGAGCCGATTGGACCGGCGCGGCGGGGGCAAGACCCCCGAAACCGCACCCCAGGACCCCGAGAGGACGCATGACCCGGCCTTCCGCCCGTGCCCTGTTTCGACCCATCTACATCGCCGCCCTGGCCGGATGCCTGGCGTTGGTCGTGGTCGTTTCGGGGTTGTATCTGAGCCCGCGGCCAGCCTTCGCGCAGGGCGCCGCCGCGACCAATGCGCCCTCGGGCCTGCCGCTACCGCGCTATGTCAGCCTCCGGGCGGGCGAAGTCAACATGCGGTCCGGACCCGGCGTGCAATATCCGGTCGATTGGGTCTACCGCCGTCGTCATCTGCCGATCGAGGTGATTGCCGAATTCCAAACCTGGCGCAAAGTCCGCGACCACCAGGGCACCCAGGGTTGGGTCCATCAAACCATGCTGGACAGCGAACGCACAGCCATCATCCTGGGCCGGACGCGGACGCTGCGCGCCGATCCCGACGCCAATTCCCGCGCCATCGCCCGATTGGAACCGGATGTGATCGTCCGCATCGCCGCCTGCCCGCAGGAAGGCGGGTGGTGCCGGGTGCGCGCCGCCGGGTTCGAAGGATGGATCCGCCGCGTCGAGATTTGGGGCCTGCGCAAGGACGAAGTCCTCGACTAACCCCCTTCAACGCCCTGCTTCACTACCGTTCAGTCGAAATCGCTGGCCAGCGCCTGTTTGACCGCATCGGGCAGGATCGCGATATGCCCGTATTTTTCATGGGCGATCTTAAGCTGGACCTCGGTGTTCGGATCGCGAAAGGCCGCGACCTGAGCATCGGTGAACGGAAAATGCAGGAACTGCACGCTCGACGCCTTGCCGTCGGCGGTGGTGCGATCGACGTCGGCCTCGGGCACGCCCAAAACCGTTTCGCCGGCGAATTCAAATCGCACTGTTTCCTCGACCCCACCCAGACCGTTTAGGAACCTGGCCCGGCGCACTGGATCATCGATTTCGAACATCAGGGTGCAGACCAATTCGCGGCCTTTGGGAATCAAAGGGTTATAGGCCGATAGTTCATCCGGGATTTGATCTTCCCCGCCCCTTTCGATGAACAACATCTCATGCACCTGATGGAACATGGTGTCGTAGCTTTCGAAATAGAACGTGGCGTCCGGGCCGACGGACAGGCGGCGGTTACGCTTGATCTCGGTGATCCGCTTGCGCCGCTCGGCCCGTTCACGGCCATAGACATCCATCGGCAGGATATCGGCGGGGGTCAGTTCATGCTTTTGGGGCATTCCGGTCCTCTTTCGCCAACTCAATCCCGAAGGCCGTAGGCAATGGCCATCAGCTCGATCGGGTGTTGGGCGTGGTTGATGCCTGATACGTCGGTTTCCAGCTTTTCCATTCCCTGGACGATATGGTCGCGGGCCAGGGGGCATTCGGACACGACATAGGGGGTTTCGTTCTTCGACGCCTGACGGGCGACCGGCTTGCCGACCTTCAGCGCGACATTGAAGAACTCCTTGGTCACGCCCCAGGACCCGCCATGGCCGGAGCAGCGCTCGATCACCTTGACGTCGGCTTCGGGCACCAGCTTCAGCATCTCCGCACCCTTTTGACCCATATTCTGGGCGCGGGCATGGCAAGCGATATGAGCAGTGATACCCCCGGCCAAGGGCTTCATGCCCGGGGCGAGGCCTTCTTTCTTGGAAATATCGACGATGTATTCGGTGATGTCCGAGGTATGGGTCGCCAGTTTCTTGACCATCTCATCGTCCGGCAGGATCAACGGCCATTCGAATTTCATCATCAGGGCGCAGGACGGCACCAGGGCGATAACCTCGTAGCCTTTGTCGATCCACTGGCATAGCTCGGCGGCGACTTCTTTCGCCGCTTCCGCGACCGAGGCGATATCCCCCTGCTCCAACTGGGGCATGCCGCAGCATCGCGGATAGACCGCAACCGTTTCGACACCGTTACGGGCGAGCACGCCCTGCGCCGAGGTCCCGATCGCCGGGTTGTTGTAATTCGCGAAACAGGTGGCGTAGAGCACCGCCTTGCGCCCATGGGCCGGGGCCGTTGCGTCGACGGCGGGCGGTGTTTTGGCCTCGTCCATAAAGGTTTTGCCGTGGAATTCAGGCAATTTCGCTTCGCGGTCGATCCCGGCCAGGCTTTCCATGGCCGGGCGGGTCACGCCGTTTCCGCATTTGCAGGCCCAGTTGACGACGCCCGACATGCTGCCGGCCAGCTTGCCGTTGCGGTCGGTCTTGGTCATTTCGCGGGCAGCGAAGGGGATCATTCCCTTTTTCTGCTCGATGGCGCGGTAGCGCAGCATCAAGTGAGGGAAATCCAGATTGAATTCGTGCGGGGGGACATAGGGGCACTTCGTCATGAAGCACATGTCGCAAAGGGTACAGGCGTCGACGATGGGTTTGAAATCGGCGCTGGAAACGGTGTCCAGTTCGCCCGATTCAGACTCGTCGATCAGATCGAACAGGCGGGGGAAGCTGTCACACAGATTGAAACAGCGGCGGCAACCGTGACAGATGTCGAAGACGCGGCGCAGTTCTTCGTCGAGTTTCTGTTCGTCGTAGAATTCCGGGTCCTGCCACGGCAACGGGTGGCGGATCGGCGCTTCAAGGCTTCCTTCGCTCATGGGGCATCCCTTTATCGCAGGCCTTTCGGGGGGCCGCGCCGACGACTTCTCGGCGCACCGATATGGCGGCATCTAACAAGCGGACAGGGCGTTGCGCACATAGCGGGCGCCAACGGCGACCGCCCGCAAGATAAAAGGCATAGATCAGCGGGCGCGGACGAAGAAGCCGTCCGCGCCGCGCCTGAACCCTGCCTTAGCTCATGGTGTCGAGCGCTTTTTGGAAACGACCGGCGTGGGATTTTTCCGCTTTCGCCAGGGTTTCGAACCAATCGGCGATTTCGTCGAAACCTTCGTCACGGGCGGTCTTGGCCATACCCGGATACATGTCGGTGTATTCGTGAGTTTCACCGGCGATGGCGGCTTTCAGGTTGGCGTCGGTGGCGCCAATCGGCTCACCCGTGGCCGGGTCGCCGACTTCTTCCAGGAATTCCAGATGGCCGTGCGCATGGCCGGTTTCGCCTTCGGCGGTCGAGCGGAACACGGCGGCGACATCGTTGTAACCTTCGATATCGGCCTTTTGCGCGAAATACAGATAGCGGCGGTTGGCCTGGGATTCCCCGGCGAACGCGGCTTTCAGGTTTTCTTCGGTCTGGCTGCCTTTGAGGGCCATGGTTTGCACTCCCTTGGTTGGTTTTGGTGGACAAGATTATTGGGAGGCAAAGCGTAGGCCTGACAGTCAAATGCTGTCAATATTAGAATTGTTTTAATTTAGATATAGCAAGCCGATCCGACCGCCGCCGGACGCTTATCACGGGGAAGGAATGGACCGAAAGGTCAGTCGCCTTCGGGGCGGACCCGCACGACCACGTCGATGCGCGATACCGCCATGCCCGCCGGGGTCGGCGGCAAGGCGGCGATTTCGACCATATCGCCCGGAATATCTTCCAGGTCGCCGGTCTGATCGTAATAGAAATGGTGATGATCGGTCATGTTCGTGTCGAAGTAGCTGCGCTGGGAATCGACCACGATTTCCCGCAGCAACCCGGCACGGCGGAATTGATGCAGCGTGTTGTAAACCGTCGCCAGGGAAACCCGGACATGGGCGCCCTGGGCTTCGGCATGGAGCATTTCGGCGGTCAGGTGGCGATTGCCGCCTTCGAACAACAATTTCGCCAAGGCCATGCGTTGGCGCGTCGGCCGCAACCCGGCGCCGCGCAACAGGTCCAGAATCTGGCTGAAGGGGCGGGCTTCATGACCGGACGCAACATGGTCGGTCCGTTTGGCCGTGGGCAATTGGTTCATTCGATCGCATACCTTGTTATGGCCGGCGCGCCGTAAGAAGCGCCCGATTAATAATTAGAATAGTTATATAAAGATGTATAAGGTTTTTTCCAGGCTAAATTGCCTGGGCTGATCGGTCTGATTTTCAGCAGATTTCCGCCACGGGTTCAAACCCCGCGGCAATCCGATCAGTCGTCGACCATATCTTCCGGGTTCGGCAGGCCGATGATGTTGTAGCCCGAGTCCACATGATGGACTTCGCCGGTCACCCCCGCGGCCAGATCGGACAACAAATACAACGCCGCCCCACCGACATCTTCCAGACGGACCGTGCGCTTCAGCGGCGCGTGGCGCTGGTTCCATTTGTAGACGTGACGGGCGCCGCCGATGGCGCTGCCGGCCAGGGTCCGCATCGGCCCGGCCGAAATCGCGTTGACCCGGATGCCCTGCGGGCCCAGGTTGGCCGCCAGGTAACGGACGCTGGCTTCCAGCGCCGCCTTGGCCACACCCATGACGTTGTAGTTCGGCATGACCCGGGTCGAACCCGTATAGGTCAGGGTAATCAGCGATCCGCCTTCGCCCATCATCTCGGCCGCCGCGCGGGCCAGGGCCGTAAACGAATAGCAGCTGACGTCCATGGTGCGCAGGAAGTTGTCGCGCGAGGTGTTCAGATACTTGCCCTTGAGCTCTTCCTTATCGGAATAGGCCACGGCATGAACAACGAAATCCACCCCGCCCCAACGCGATTTCAGCTCGGCGAACACGGAATCGATGCTTGCCTGGTCCTCGACCTCGCAAGGCAGGACGATGTCGGAGCCAAGCTCCGCCGCCAGCGGCATGACCCGCTTGGCGATGGCCTCGTTCTGATAGGTGAAGGCCAGTTCCGCGCCGTGTTCGCGCAGTGTCTTGGCAATGCCCCAGGCGATCGAATGATCGTTGGCGACGCCCAGGATCAGGCCCCGACGGCCCGCCATGATGTTCGATTGCAAAGGGGTCGTATCGGGGGTGTCCTGCGGGGGCACGCCAGATCCGTCAACGGGGCCGTTCATGGGAAATCTCCTGCGGGACCAGCGTCGGCCCCGGTTATGCTTCTAGCCGTTTAAACGCCAGGGTAGCGTTGGTGCCGCCGAACCCGAACGAGTTGGACAGCACACAGTTCAGGCCCGCATTGTCGACACGCTTGGTGACGATTTCCGCATCGCCCGCTTCCGGGTCCAGGTTTTCGACATTGGCCGAGGCCGCGACGAAATCGTTGTCGAGCATGATCAGCGAATAAATCGCCTCATGCGCGCCGGTCGCGCCCTGGGAATGGCCGGTCAGCGACTTGGTCGAGGAAATCATCGGCTTATGCGCGCCGAACACTTCCTGGATCGCCTTCAGCTCGGTCATATCCCCGGCCGGGGTCGAGGTGCCATGGGCATTGATGTAATCGACCTTGGTATTGCCCAGGCCTTCGGTCGCGATGCGCATGCAGCGCCGCGCGCCTTCGCCCGAAGGGGCAACCATGTCGACACCGTCGGAGGTCGCGCCATAGCCGACGACTTCGCCGTAAATCTTGGCGCCACGGGCCTTGGCGTGTTCCAGCTCTTCAAGCACGACCACACCGGCGCCGCCGGCGATGACGAAGCCGTCACGGTCGACGTCGAACGGACGCGATGCCCGGTCCGGCGTATCGTTGTATTTGGAAGACAGCGCACCCATGGCGTCGAACAGCACGGTCAGCGACCAATGCAGTTCCTCGCCGCCACCGGCGACGACCACGTCCTGCTTGCCCCATTGGATCAATTCCGACGCATTGCCGATGCAATGGGCCGAGGTCGAACAGGCCGAGGAAATGGAATAGCTGAGGCCCCGCATGTGGAACGCCGTCGCCATGTTGGCGGAAACGGTCGAACACATCGCCTTTGGCACGGCATAGGGGCCGATTCGCTTGGCGCCGCGATTGCGCGCCGTGTCGGCGGCATCGATCAACGCCGAGGTCGACGGCCCGCCGGATCCCATGACCAGGCCCGTGCGCTCGCTCGACACCTCGGCCTCGGACAGGCCCGCATCCTTGATCGCTTCGGACATGGCGACATAGGCATAGGCCGCGCCATCCCCCATGAAGCGGCGCAGCTTGCGGTCGATCAGTTCGTCCATATCGATCTGCGGCGCGCCATGAACATGCGAACGGAAACCCCGCTCCGCATACTCAGGGCAAAACACAATGCCCGAGCGCCCAGCGCGCAGGCTGTCCGTCACCTCGGCAACGTTATTGCCGATCGGCGACACAATTCCCATTCCGGTCACAACGACGCGTCTCATGGGCTTCTCTTACTATCCTTCGGGGTCGGTAAACAAGGTTACGCGCAAGTCTTCGGTCTCATAAGCGACCTTACCGTCGACCAGCATCACGCCATTGGCGATGCCCAGGGTGATCTGGCGCGCCATAACCCGGCGAATATCGATACGGTACTGAACCAACTTGGCGTCCGGTTGAACCTGTTCGGTGAACTTCACATTGCCGACGCCGAGTGCGCGGCCGCGGCCCGGCGCGCCGGTCCAGCCCAGGAAGAACCCGGTCAACTGCCACAGGGCATCAAGGCCCAGGCAACCGGGCATTACCGGGTCGCCTTCGAAATGGCATTTGAAGAACCACAGGTCCGGATTGATATCCAATTCGGCCTCGGCATAGCCTTTGCCGTTCGCCCCGCCGTCTGCGTGGATCGCCGTGATGCGATCGAACATCAGCATCGGCGGCATCGGCAGCTGCGCATTGCCGGGACCGAACAGGTCCCCCTTCGCGCAGGAGATCAAATCGTCATAGGAATAGGCGTTTTTCTTGGTCACGCGCTTGCGGCCATTCCTGCCCGCCTCCCTTTGGGCAGCCGCGCCCCGGTGGTGGATATTCCCCTTTGGCAACGCGGCTTCACGTTCAAGTTTCTATTTGTTCCAGACCAGTTACGGCCTGATGCTTTAGCATTCTCTCAAGCGCACAATAGCCAGAGAAGAACCCCCAAAGCAACCGTGCCGAACCGTCCGGAATCCGGGGGCGCCGCGAATGCATCGCGCCGCCCCCGGGGATTGCTTTCAAGCCTTTCCGGAAGACTTGTACAGGTCCAGGGCGCCGTCCCGCTTAGTCGCGGGGTTTGCCGCCCTTGCCGCCGCGTTCACCAACCTGATCGGTGATGTCCGCGCCGGTTTCCTGGTCAACAACGCGCAGGCTCAGCTTGACCTTGCCGCGGTCGTCGATACCGATCAACTTGACCTTCACTTCGTCGCCTTCGTTGATCACATCCGTGACCTGGCCGACACGCTCGTTGGCCAGTTCGGAAATGTGGACCAGACCGTCTTTGCCCGGCATGAAGTTCACGAACGCGCCGAAATCGACGACCTTCACGACCTTGCCGTTGTAGATGGCGCCGACTTCCGGCTCCTGGGTGATCGACTTGATCCAGTTGACGGCGGCTTCACCCGCCGTGGCATCGACCGCCGCGACACGCACCGTGCCATCGTCTTCGATGTCGATCTTGGCGCCGGTCTGTTCGCAGATTTCGCGAATGACTTTACCACCCGGGCCGATGACTTCGCGGATCTTATCCTTGTTGATCTGGAACTGGGTGATCCGCGGCGCCATGTCCGACACGCCTTCGCGCGCCGTGTTCAGGCCCTTGGCCATTTCACCCAGGATGTGGACGCGACCGTCCTTGGCCTGGGCCAGGGCGATCTTCATGATTTCCTCGGTGATCGAGGTGATCTTGATGTCCATCTGCAGCGAGGTAATACCCTCGGCCGTACCGGCGACCTTGAAGTCCATGTCGCCCAGGTGATCTTCGTCACCCAGGATGTCGGACAGGACCGCGAACTCGTCGCCTTCCTTGATCAGGCCCATGGCGATGCCCGCCACCGGACGCGGCAGCGGAACGCCGGCATCCATCAGCGACAGCGAGGTGCCGCAGACCGTGGCCATGGAGGAGGAGCCGTTGGATTCGGTAATTTCCGAAACCACGCGGATCGTATAGGGGAATTCCTCCTTGGACGGCATCAGCGGGTTCAGCGCACGCCAGGCCAACTTGCCATGGCCGATTTCACGCCGACCGGTGAAGCCGAAACGACCGGCTTCGCCAACGGAATACGGCGGGAAGTTGTAGTGCAGCATGAAGGTCCGGCGGTATTCGCCCGCCAGATCGTCGATGATCTGCTCGTCCTGACCGGTGCCCAACGTGGCGACCACGATGGCCTGGGTTTCACCACGGGTGAACAGGGCCGAACCGTGGGTCCGCGGCAGCACGCCGACTTCGGCGGCGATCGGACGAACCGTCTTGGTGTCGCGACCGTCGATACGATTGCCCGTATTCAGGATATCGCGGCGGACGATGTCGCTTTCCAGCTTCTTCAGGATACCGCCCAGGGCAGCCCCGACCAGATCCTGGTCCAGGCTTTCGTCGGCGGCCAGCTCTTCGGCGACCTTGGATTTGACGGCGCCGATCTTTTCCTGGCGCTGCTGCTTGACGGTTTCCTTATAGGCGTCACGCAGCCCGGCTTCGGCCAGAGCCTTGACCTTTTCGGCCAGCGGCTTCTTGCCTTCCGGCTCGGCCGGAATGTCGAACGGCTCCTTGGCACAGGCTTCGGCCAGTTCGATGATCGCCTTGATCACGTCCTGGTTGGCCTTGTGGCCGAACATCACCGCGCCCAGCATGTCGTCTTCCGACAGTTCGTGGGCTTCGGATTCGACCATCAGCACGCCTTCGTTGGTGCCGGCGACGATCAGGTCCAGCTTGGTATCGGCCATCTGGTCCAGGGTCGGGTTGAGGACGAATTCACCGTCGATCAAGCCGACGCGGCAGCCCGAGATCGGGCCCAGGAACGGCGCGCCGGAAATGCACAGCGCGGCCGAGGTGCCGATCATGGCGGCGACGTCGGGGTTGTTTTCCAGGTCGTGGGTCAAAACCGTGCAGATGACCTGAACTTCGTTCTTGAAGCCGTCGGCGAACAGCGGGCGGATCGGACGGTCGATCAGGCGCGAGGTCAGAACCTCGTTTTCGCTGGGACGGCCTTCACGCTTGAAGAAACCACCGGGGATCTTGCCCGCGGCATAGGTCTTTTCAACGTAGTGAACGGCCAGGGGGAAGAAATCGATGCCCGGACGCTGGGACTTTTCGGCAACCACGGTGCAGAGCACCTTGGTCTCGCCATACGTGGCGATAACGGCGCCGTCGGCCTGGCGGGCGACTTTGCCGGTTTCCAGGGTCAGCTTGCGCCCACCCCAGTCAATTTCCTTACGAAACTCTTGAAACATATCTTTTCTACTCTTCCTACAAACGTACGTGGGACCGGGCATTCGCGCCGTCCGCGAACGTCCCGCCCGTTGGACCGCCGGCACCCTGCCGGGCGGTCCGACCCCGAGGCGTTTTCCCGGCGGCTGCCTCGGCAGCTCGGGAAAACGGCGGAGAAAAGGCGGCATCCGTACCTTGGCCGCCTACGGAGAACATCCAATGCTTTTAAGGATGCACGCCTACAAACAATTCGGCGCCGGCAAGCCGGCGCCGATAACTTACTTAGCGCCGGATACCCAGGCGCTTGACCAGCTCGTCGTAACGTCCGTCGTTCTTCTTTTTCAGATAGTCCAACAGACGGCGGCGCTGGCCGACCATCATCAGAAGGCCACGACGCGAGTGGAAGTCGCGCTTGTGGGTCTTCATGTGTTCGGTCAGGTTGGAAATGCGTTCGGTCAGGATCGCGACCTGAACTTCGGGCGAACCCGTGTCGCCTTGGGTGGATTGAAACTCGTTGATGAGTTCCTGCTTCCGCTCAGCGGTAATCGACATCGTCATACTCCTGTTCTTGATTGTTGAAGGTCGTGGGTCCGGACCCTAAAGGTTCAGAACCCGAACGGGGCGGATCTCACCGCCCCGGATTTCCGCCAAAGCCACCAACCGGTCGTCGAACATGGCCGAAACCATGTCGCCTTGGCTGATGCCCCTGAACGGCGAGCGACTGGCGACGGGAAGGGCCGCAATGGCCTGCCCTTGTGCCAATCGCCGGGCCTCCGGTTCCGTCAAGGCCAGCGCCGGGATGTCGGCCAGCGCGGTCTCAACAGGCAGGAGGTGCCCGGAATCGGGCGCACTATGCCCAAAAGCCTCTAGATTATCTAGCGAAATCGAACCCTTTTCCGTGAACGGGCCGACCGCCGTGCGACGCAGGGTCGAGACATGCCCGACCGTGCCCAGCGCCCGCGACAGATCGCGCGCCAGGGACCGCACATAGACCCCTTTTCCGGACCGGCAGCGGATCACCGCGTGGTCGGGATCGGGGCGTTCTTCGAGTGTCAGCGCCAGGACTGTGACCGGGCGCGCCTTCAACTCGAAATCCTCGCCGTCGCGGGCCAGATCGTAAGCCCGCTCGCCATCGACCTTGATCGCCGAAAAGCGCGGCGGAACCTGTTCGATCTCGCCCGTGAAAGCAGGCAGGACGGCCGAGATCTCGGCATCGCTCGGGCGCAGGTCGCTTTCCTCGGTAACGGCGCCCTCACGGTCGCCGGTTTCCGTCTCGGATCCGAAATTAATGGTGAACAGGTATTCCTTTTCCCCGTCCATGGCGTAGGACACGGTTTTCGTGGCCTCGCCCAGGGCGATCGGCAAAATGCCCGACGCCAAGGGGTCGAGCGTGCCGCCGTGGCCGACCTTGGCCGCGTTGAACAGACGCTTGATCCGACCCACGGCCTGGGTCGAGGTCACACCCAACGGTTTGTCCAGGTTGATCCAGCCGTGGATCGGCAGGCCCTTGCGACGACGCGCCATGGATCAGTCTTCGTCCGCCGCGTCCGAGGACGGGTCCAACTCCGGCTCCGCCAGATCGCGCAGCACCTTGGGATCGTGGAGCAGGGCATCGATCCGCCCGGCATGCTCGAAGCTATGGTCCAGACGGAACGAAAATGCAGGCAGGAACTTCATACGGACCGCGCCCGCGACCTGACGGCGGATATAGGGCGCCGCGTGATTGAGCGCCTTGAGCACCGCCTCGGTCTGAGCATCGCCCTCGATATTGCCGCCCAAGGGAACGATGAACACGGTGGCCCGGCGCAGGTCGGGGCTGGTCTCGACCTCGGTCACGGTCAGGTTGGCGTTCTCCAGGATCGGATCGCGGAAATCGTGGCGCTCCAGGATCCGCGCCAGGATATGGCGAAGTTCCTCGCCCACGCGAAGCTGGCGCTGGGACGGGGCCTTGGGCCCCGCCTGCCCTTGACGGTGTTTATTGGACATGTCGATACGTTACCGAAACGGCCGGGCCCGAAGGCCCGGCGGCATTACAACTGCCGGGCGATTTCCTCGGTCTCGAAGCATTCGATGACGTCGCCCTTCTGGAGATCGTGGTAATTGGCGAACGCCATACCACATTCGGTCCCGGACTGAACTTCGCGGACGTCGTCCTTGAACCGCTTCAGCTGGCTCAAATCGCCTTCGTGGATCACCGTGTCGTCGCGCAGCAGGCGAACCTTGGCGCCGCGCTTGACGGTGCCTTCGGTGACCATGCAACCGGCGACCTTGCCGACCTTCGAGACGTTGAAGACTTCGCGGATTTCCGCATAGCCCAGGAAGGTCTCGCGAACTTCCGGCGCCAACAGGCCCGACAGGACGGCTTTGATGTCGTCTGTCAGGTCGTAGATCACCGAGTAATAGCGGATTTCCAGGCCGTCACGCTTGGCCAAGTCCCGCGCCTGCGGGTTGGCGCGAACGTTGAAGCCGACGATCAGCGCGTTCGAGGCACGGGCCAGGGTCACGTCGGATTCGTTGATCCCGCCGACGCCCGAGTGCAGAACCTGCACCTTGACCTCGTCGGTCGACAGTTTTTCCAACGCGCCGACGATCGCTTCGGCCGAACCATGGACGTCGGCCTTGATGACCAACGGCACGGTCTGCGCCTCGCCTTCCTGGATCTTCTCGAACATCTGCTCGAGCGTTCCCCGTCCGGCGGCGGCGGCGGCCTTGTTGCGTTCGGTGCGCTGGCGGAATTCCGTGACCTCGCGGGCGCGGGCTTCGTTCTCGACGACGACGAAATCATCACCGGCCTGCGGCGTGCCGTTGAGACCCAGGATTTCGACCGGCACCGAGGGGCCGGCTTCCTGAAGCTGGGCGCCGTGGGCATCCATCATGGCGCGGACGCGGCCCCATTCGGAGCCGGCGATGAAGATTTCGCCGACGCGCAGGGTGCCGCGCTGGATCAGCACCGTGGCGACCGAGCCCTTGCCCTGTTCCATGCGGGCTTCGACGATCACACCTTCAGCGGCGTGATTGGGGTTGGCCTTCAGGTCCAGCAATTCGGCCTGCAGCAGGATCGCTTCTTCCAGCTTGTCCAGGTTGGTGCGCTGTTTGGCCGAAACCTCGACCGACAGCACATCGCCGCCCATTTCTTCGACCTGCACGTCGTGTTGCAGCAGATCCATGCGAACCCGGCTGGGGTCGGCGCCCGGAACGTCGATCTTGTTGACCGCGACGATCAGGGGCACACCCGCCGCCTTGGCGTGGTGGATGGCTTCGATGGTCTGCGGCATCACGCCGTCGTCGGCGGCGACGCAGAGCACCACGATATCGGTGACCTGCGCACCACGGGCGCGCATTTCGGTAAAGGCTGCGTGACCCGGGGTGTCGATGAACGAAATCTTCGCACCCGACGGGGTCGTCACCTGGTAGGCGCCGATGTGCTGGGTAATCCCACCGGCTTCACCGCCGGCCACGTCGGTCGCGCGCAGTGCATCGAGCAGCGAGGTCTTACCATGGTCGACATGGCCCATGACCGTGACGACGGGGGCGCGGGACTGGAGATCGCCCGCCTTGTCCTCGTCACGCTTCAGGCCCTGTTCGACGTCGGCCTCGGACACGCGGCGCAGACGGTGGCCGAATTCCTCGACCACCAATTCGGCGGTGTCGGCATCGATGGTCTGGGTGATCGTCGCCATGACGCCCATCTTCATCAGCGCCTTGACCACGTCGGCACCCCGTTCCGCCATGCGGTTGGCCAGTTCCTGAACAGTAATGGCTTCGGGAACGATGACTTCACGCACGACTTTCTGACCTTCCTGCAGCAATTGGCGCTGCTTTTGTTTTTCACGTTCACGAGCACGCTTGACCGACGCGATCGACCGCTGACGCTCTTCCTCGCCGTCCAGGGCGTCGGAAATCGTCAGCTTGCCGCGACGGCGGCGCTCATCATAGTTACGGGTCGGCTGCGGGCGGCGCGCATCGGCGCGGGCGCCGGCACCGGCACCGCCGCCACCGCCACCACCGGGCTTGCGGCCCTTGCCGCGCGGACCGTCGTCGTCATCGTCGGCTTCGCGGGCCGCCGGGCGCGGCTTGGCTGCGGCCGGACGTTGGTCGTCGGCCTTGGGCGCCGGGGCTTCGACCGGAGCGATCGGCTCCGGCGCGGCTGCGGCCGCTTCCGGCTGGGCCGCGGTTTCGGGTTCCGGTTCCGGCTCGGGTTCCGGGGCGGCTTCGATCACCGGACGCTCGACCGGCGTCGGACCAAGCGGGCGGGCCGGCAGATCGTCAGCCGGTTCGTCCTTGGTCTGCTGCGCGGTTTCCAGCGCCTTTTGGCGGGCGATCCGTTCCTGTTCGGTCAACTCGCGGATCGGCGCTTCGCCATCGTCGCTCGGAGTCGGCGCGGGGGCGGGCGCCGCGGCTTCGGTCGGCTCTGCGGCCGCCGGCGCGTCATCCTTGCCCGAACCGATCGTGCGGCGCTTCTTGACCTCGACGGTCACCATCTTGGACCGGCCATGAGAGAAGTTCTGGCGAGTCTGCCGCTTCTCGACCGTCTTGGCGCCCAAGGTCAACGTCCCGCCGGAGCCCGAAAGTCCCAGCTTGCCGCCCTTGTCAGCCTTATCCTTGTCCGTCGTCTCTGCCATCAATACCTTCCGATCGGCGTGCTCCGGGTGGGTCCCGATGCTCCGGGCCCCAGGGAACCCGTCCTGTTATTCCTGCGAGGGGGAAAAATCACCGGCCGGGGCACCCTCGCGAAACCCCGAAAGCCGGTTTTGTTCGAAGACCAGGCGATCCGCCAGGCCACCTGGGGCGACCGCGGCATGAACCACATGATCCCGGCCCAACGCCCGACCCAATTCGGCGGCGTCCAGTACCGTGAACTGCGTCAGTCCCGACGCCAGGTGCCGCAGCTTGGACTTTCCGTCCTCGCCACCGTCCCTGGCCGCGACCAACAGACCGCGTTTGGCGGTCCTCAGCCAGGCCGCGGTCTTTTCAAAGCCCGCAACGACCTGACCCGCACGGCGCGCCAAACCCAGCGCGTCCATGCAGCGGCGAACCATTTGCGCCTCGATATCGTCCGCCAAATGGGGCGGAACGACCACCTTGCGCTTGGCCGCCTTCGCGAAAAGGTTCTTTTCGCTGGCTGTATTTACCACATCGCGGCGGGCACTCAACCATAATCCCCGTCCGGGCAAGACGCCGCCCAGGTCGGGGACGATCTGGTCGTCCGGTCCAACGACGAAGCGAAGCAGTTCCGGAGTAGGCCGTTTTTCCCCGGTGACGATGCAGCGGCGGACGGTTCCGTCGCCCTCATCGGGCGTCGGGACCTGTTCGATTTCCGCGTGGCTTTGCATTCCACCGGCCATGCCTATCTCCGGGTTCTAGCTCATAGCACCGTCTCGACCGTTCGCCATCGGCGTCCGGATCAGGACGCCTGCGGCGCGTCGTCGCCGGGTGCGGTTTCGCCTTCGGGCGCTTCCTGGTCGTCAAACCAATGGGCGCGGGCCGCCATGATGATCCGGTTCGCTTCCTCACCGGTCAGCGGGCTCGGAGCCAAAACGGTCCGCAGCGCCCCTTCATCCAACGCAGCGATGGAATCCAGGGTGTTTTCGCCCTTGTCGGCCAACATGATGAAGCGCAGCTCGTCCCCGACCAGATCGGCCAGATCGTCGCGATCCTTCACCCCGTTTTCACCCAAGGCGACCAGCATTTCGTTGCTCACGCCTTCGATTTCACCCAGGTCGTCGGCCACGCCCAGTTCCTTGCGGCGGGCTTCGAACGCGGCGTCGCGGGTTTCCAGATAGGTCTGGGCGCGGGCCTGCAGTTCGCGGGCGACGTCCTCGTCGAACCCTTCGATGTCCATCAGGTCGTCAAGCGGCACGAACGCAACTTCCTCGACCTTGGAGAACCCTTCGGTCACCAACAGATGGGCAATCACGTCGTCGACATCAAGCGCTTCGACGAACAGGGCCGAACGGGAACGGAATTCCTCGTTGCGGCGCTCCGACTCCTCGGCTTCGGTGAAGATGTCGATGTCCCAGCCGGACAGCTGCGAGGCCAGACGCACGTTCTGGCCGCGGCGGCCGATGGCCAGCGACAGCTGATCGTCGGGAACCACGACTTCGATGCGGTGGGCGTCTTCGTCCATGACCACCTTCGACACTTCGGCCGGGGCCAGGGCGTTGACGATGAACGAGGCCTGATCCGGCGACCACTGGATGATGTCGATTTTTTCACCCTGCAGTTCGCCGACCACGGCCTGAACGCGCGAGCCGCGCATCCCGATGCAGGGGCCGACCGGATCGATCGAGCTGTCGTGGGAAACCACGGCGATCTTGGCGCGCGAACCCGGGTCGCGGGCGACGGCCTTGATCTCGATGATGCCGTCATAGATTTCCGGCACTTCCTGGGCGAACAGCTTGGCCATGAACTGCGGATGGGTGCGGCTCAGGAAAATCTGCGGGCCGCGGGTTTCTTCGCGCACATCCATGATGTAGGCGCGAACCCGGTCACCGTTGGAGAAATGCTCGCGCGGGATCGACTCATCACGACGCAGCAGCGCTTCGGCGCGGCCCAGGTCGACGACCACGTTGCCGTATTCGATCCGCTTGACCAGGCCGTTGACGACCTCGCCGATGCGATCTTTGTATTCTTCGAACTGACGCTTGCGTTCGGCTTCGCGGACCTTCTGCACGATGACCTGCTTGGCGGTCTGGGCGGCGATGCGGCCGAAATCGATGGGCGGCAGGGGGTCGACCAGGAATTCGCCGACTTCGGCATCGGCCTTGCGCTGCTTGGCCTGATCCAGGGTCAACTGGGTGATTTCGTTTTCGACGTCGTCCGGACCGGCGACGACTTCCAGGAAGCGGGCCAGGGTGATCGCGCCGGAGGTGCGGTCGATCACGGCGCGGATGTCGTGCTCGTGTCCGTATTTGGACCGGCCGGCCTTTTGAATGGCCTGTTCCATGGCCTCCAGGACCTCGTCCCGCTCAATGCCCTTATCGCGGGCGGCCTGTTCGGCGGCGGCCAGCAGTTCCGGTCGTGCGTGGACGGCTTCGCTGTGCATGACGTCGCTCATATCTGGTGTTCCTTCACACTCTCGCAAATAGTCGGTCGTCTGTTTCAAAACGCGAAGGGAATTAGCCCTCCGCCTGTTCCTCGGCCTCGGCCTCGGCCTGCTGATAGGCCTCGATCAACTCGTCGGTCATCAGCAGTTTGGCCTTTTGAATATCGTCGTAAGGCAGGCGCGCTTCGCCTTCGGTCACCTCGATCAGCACGTCGGTTCCGTCGACGCCCATCAGGCGGCCGGAAAAACGACGGCGTCCGTCGATCGCGACATCCATTTCGACCCGCGCCTCGAACCCGGCGAAGCGTTCGAAATCGACCAGCTTGACCAACGGACGGTCGATCCCGGGCGAGGACACTTCCAGGGTATAGGCATCGTCGATCGGATCTTCGACATCCAGCAGCGCCGAGACGACGCGCGAAATGTCGGCGCAATGGTCGACCGTCATGGCCCGACCGTCGAGCGGCTCGGCCATGACCTGCAGTTTCTTGTGGCGCTGGCCGGACAGCAGCACGCGCACCAAATCGAAACCCAAGTCCTCAATGGCCGGGCGGATCATGTCGGCAATGCGCTGTTCCAATGCATTCACGTGGCGTGAACTCCGCTGCGTCGTGGCCCCGGCGCGGCCGGTAACCAGGTCTAGAAAACACAAAAGGCGGGCCACCGGCCCGCCCCATCAACTCCGATATCGGACTTAACGAAGCGCGTTTCCTTCAATGAAACGCGGGGCTTATATAATCCCAATCGCCCGCCAATACAAGAACGCGAATCCAGCGATCAATCGGCGCGGCGGCGAAATTCAAGATAAACCCGCTTGTCCCCGGCCAGACCCTTTTCCTCGTAGCGGGTCGGAAAGCCGTCGGCCCAACGGGTGCGCCAATCGGCCGGGCCGCGCGCCGTCCATTCAAACGCCGGATGGCGGGCCGCATGCCACAGGGCCCAACGGGCGTGCCCCATATGATCCGTGGCGAAGCGGAACACCCCGCCCGGGCGCAGAACTCGCGCCAATTCATCCAGGGTCGCCATCTGCACGAAGCGGCGGTTCCAATGACGCTTTTTCGGCCAAGGATCGGAATACAGAAGATAGACCCGGCCCACCGATCCGGCCTTGATCCGGGGCAGAAGCAGCCGCGCATCGTCGTCGTGCAGACGGATATTGGTCAGATCGCGTTCGGCGATCTGGGCCAGCAGGGTGGAAACGCCGTTGATGAACGGCTCGCAGCCGATGAACCCGATATCGGGATGTGCCTGGGCCTGATCGGCCAGATGTTCGCCCGCACCGAAGCCGATTTCCAACCACACGTCCGAGACGGGATCCGGAAACAACCCGGCGGGATCGAACGGGGCGCCGCCGGACGGGACGCGCAGTTTCGGCAAAAGGTCTTCGACCAACGTAACACGGCCGGGGCGGAGCTTTTTGCCCCGCCGCCGGCCGTAGAAACGCGGTTTATCGCTGTCGCCCAAGGGGCGGCGGCCTTAAGCGCCGAACGCGGCCTTCAGGCCGGCAACCAGATCGGTCCGCTCCCACGAGAAGCCGCCGTCGGCTTCCGGCTTGCGGCCGAAGTGACCATAGGCCGAGGTGCGGGCATAAATCGGCTTGTTCAGCTCCAGATGCTCGCGGATGCCGCGCGGGCTGAGGTTCACCATTTCCTGCAGCTTGGCGGAAATCTGCGCCTCGTCGACGCGGCCGGTGCCCTGGGTGTCGACATAGACCGACAGCGGCTTGGACACTCCGATGGCGTAGGCCAGCTGGATTACGCATTTGTCGGCCAGGCCCGCGGCGACCACGTTTTTCGCGAGGTAGCGCGCGCCATAAGCCGCCGAACGGTCGACCTTGGTCGGATCCTTGCCGGAGAACGCGCCGCCGCCGTGCGGGGCCGCGCCGCCATAGGTGTCGACGATGATCTTACGACCGGTCAGGCCGACGTCGCCGTCCGGACCGCCGATCACGAACCGGCCCGTCGGGTTGACGTAGAATTCGTCTTCCGGGCACATCCAGCCGTCGGGCAGAACGTCGAGCACGAAGGGGCGGACGATTTCGCGCACTTCGTCGGTCGACAGATTTTCGGTGTGCTGGGTCGAAACCACGACCGAGGTCGCGCGCACCGGCTTGCCGTTTTCGTACTGCAGGGTCACTTGGCTTTTCGAATCGGGCAGCAGGCCCGGCGTCTTGCCCGAGTGACGGGCATCGGCCATCGACTTCAGAATCTGGTGCGAATAATGGATCGGCGCCGGCATCAATTCTTCGGTTTCGGTGCAGGCGAACCCGAACATGATGCCCTGGTCACCGGCGCCTTCGTCTTTATTGCCGGCGGAATCGACACCGACCGCGATGTCCGCGGACTGACCATGGAGATAGACCTGAACCTTGGCGGTTTCCCAATGGAAGCCCTCTTGTTCATAGCCGATGTCCTTGACGCACTGGCGAGCGATGTTTTCGATCAGTTCCGGATCGGCATCGCCGTTGGCATCGAAGATCGGGCCACGACCATCGTCGCCGCAGCGGCCTTCGCCGCCGACGATGATGCGGTTGGTCGTCGTCATGGTTTCGCAGCCGAGCCGGCAATTGCCCGGGTCACGGCGCAGGAATTCGTCCAACACCGCATCGGAAATACGGTCGGCGACTTTGTCCGGGTGTCCTTCGGAAACGGATTCGGACGTAAACAGGTAGTTGGATAGGGTCACGAGGCATGCCTCCGCTAACGTCGTTACAGGTACAGGACTATATGGACGAAGCGTTCGGGGGCGACGTTCGTCCGCTTAGCGCGTTGTTTTTCGTGGCGGCAAACGGTCCAAATACGCCACGCTGGGATCAAATGATCTCAGATCGCCGTTTTTGACAGCGATATGACGGCCCGTCAAGCGGGATTTATCCCTGTTTCCTGCGGGGTTAAGGGTTTGCGCCGACGCGCGCCCAGTGCCCCCGCCAGCACAGCCAAAATCGTCAGCGCCAAGGCCGGGACGTTACCCAGGCGGGCAAAGAGCGTGCGATCCTCGATCGGCTCGGGCAGGCCGGAATCGACCGTTCCCGCCGTGCCCAATGCAAGCGACGCGACCGTCCGGCCCCAAGGATCGATGACCGCGGAGATACCCGTATTTGCGACGCGGACCAGGGGCAGGCCCTCCTCGACGCTGCGCAGGCGCGCCGCCGCCAGATGCTGGTAAGGGCCGGGCGAAATACCGAACCAGGCATCGTTGGTGATGTTCAGCAGCCATCTGGGACGGGGACCATCGTCCTGTCCGGTGATCGGCGGAACCACCGCATGGGGGAAAATAACTTCGTAACAGATCAGCGGCGAAAACGGCGGCAGGCCCTTAACTTCAAGCACGCGCGGCCCCGGCCCGGCGGAAAAATTACCCCGGCCCTGCGTGATCTTGAGGAACCCCAACCATTTCTGAATCGGAACGTATTCGCCGAACGGGACCAAATGATGCTTGTCATATGTCTGTGCGATCCGACCCGAGGCCTCGACCACGTATAGGCTGTTATAAACCTTGGGCGCATCCGGATCGCTTCGGTCAACCCGCAGGGCCCCGGTCAGCAAGGCCCCTTCGACCGGCGCGGCGTGAGCCAAAGCACGGATCAACGACGGCTCCCGCCCCAGAACGTAAGGCACCGCCGTCTCAGCCCAGATGACATGGGTCGGCATCGGGGCGGGTTCCGGGCCCTTGCCCTTCGGCGGGGCGAGGCTCATGTCGATCTGCCGGACGACATGGTTCGGCCGCAAGGCGTTTCGCCATTTGTCCGCCTGGGCGATGTTGGGCTGAACCAAACGTAGGTCGACCCCCGGGGCAAAAACCGTTTCGGCCCCGGATAAACGCCAGGCTCCATAACCCCAAACCGCGACAAGTCCGAATGCCGCCAACATCGAGGGTGCCCAAATCGCCCGGCCCGGCCCGGCCAGGGCGACCGGCGCCGCCGCCGCCGCCACGGTCAAAAGGCTCAATCCGAAAACGCCGATAGACGCCGCCGGCTGAACCATCGCGTCGGCGAAGGTCCATACCGTGCCCATCAGATTCCATGGGAAACCGGTAAACAACCACCCCCGCAGCCATTCGGTCAAAACCCAGACACCCGCCAGCAGCAACGCATCGCCGCCGCCGGGCAGCGCGCCGACCGGACGCAACCGATGCACCACCCAGGCGGCGATCGCCGGAAACAGGCCCAACACGGCGGCGAACCCAACAATGGCGATCGGAATCAGCCAACCATGGCGGGCCAAATCAATGGTCAGGGAATGAGAAATCCAGAACGTGCCCGCCGCGGCATGGGCCGCGCCGAACCACCACCCGTCGCGAAACGCACCCCAGGCGCGGTCGCGCGACGCAATCAGCCAGAGCAAGCCGACGAACGCCGGAACCAAAAGAAAAACCAAGTACAACGGCGGCAGGGCCCCAGCGGCCAACAGACCGAAACCCATCGCCAATCCACGCCGACGCCACCCGGTGGCATGCGCGACGAATTCGTACATGCGGCGCGGGACTGCGCGGCCGTCGGTCATTCCGGTTTTGGCCCCGGTTCCGTCGGGGCGCGGCGGCGGACCTTCAAGCGGTGAATGCGCCGAGGGTCGGCCTGCAGAATTTCGAATTCCAGGCCGCTCGGATGCATGACCAACTCGCTACGGATCGGCACCCGGCCGGCCAGCGCAAAGACCAGGCCGCCAAGGGTATCGATGTATTCCCGTTCTTCTTCCGTAACGATCGGGCCGAGCTTCTCTTCCAAGGCCTCGATGGTCACGCGGGCGTCGGCGGTAAACGAGCCGTCGGGATTCTCGCGCAATACCGGCTCGGACGTGCGGTCGTGTTCGTCTTCGATCTCGCCGATGATTTCCTCGACCAGGTCTTCAATCGTCACCAGGCCGTCGACACCGCCGTATTCGTCGACCACCAACGCCATGTGCGAACGGCGGGCGCGCATTTCCAGCAGCAGTTCCAGGACCTCCATCGATGGGGCCACGAACAGGATGCGGCGCAGATGTTCCGACAGCTTGAAGTCTTCTTCGTTGCCGTCCCAAAGGAACAGGTCCTTCACATGGGCCACGCCGATGACGTCGTCCAAGGTGCCGCGATAGACCGGCAAGCGCGAATGACCGCGTTCGCCGATGATCGTGACGATGTCCTTCAACGGGGTTTCGACGTCGACGCCGGCGATGTCGGCGCGCGGCACCATCACGTCTTCGACGGTCAGGCCCCGCAGGTTGAGGATGTTCGACAGCAGCAGGCGTTCGTCCTCGCCGATGGGAGCGGCGGGCTCGGCCCGTTCTTCGATGATTTCTTCCAGCGCCTCGCGAACGGATTCGTTCTGATCGCGGCGGAACAAACGCATCAGGCGCTGCCAGACGGAGGCCGCGCGCGGGTCCTGCGACGAGGCGGCCTGCGAAGAGCCAACCGCGGATGAGGTTGAATGATCCTGCGCTGAGGATTGGGTGGCGGCCCCGGATTCCCGGGGCGCGGGACTCGATGATTGATCGTTCATGTCACCAGGATAGATGCCCGATGCTAAAGCGGGCGCTCACCGCTCCTTTCCATATGGATCGGGAACACCCAGGTCCCCGAGGATTTCCGTTTCAAGTCCTTCCATCCTGTCGGCTTCGTCCGCTTCGATATGATCGAAGCCCAACAGGTGAAGCATACCATGGACGCACAAATGAGTTAAATGGTCGGCCAGGGGGATGCCCTGGTCCCGGGCCTCGCGCGCCGTCACGCCATAGGCGATCACCACGTCGCCCAACATCACCGGCATGCCGGGCAGGGCCGACGGCGCATCGAAATCGTCTTCCTGCGGAAACGACAACACGTTGGTCGGGCCGTCCTTGGACCGGTAGTCGCGGTTCAAGGCGGCGACGCTGTCGTCGTCGGTCAGCACCAAGGACACCTCCACCTCGGCCGCGTCACCCCCGCCCACAGCGGCATAGCCGACCGCGAAGGCAGCCGACAACGCCCGCTCGGCAATGGCTTCGGCGTCGTCCAACGCATCCGTCCAATCCGAAGCCGCGATCTCGATCGCGATATCCAAATCGGGGCCGGAGCCGGACGCGGCGTCAGTCTTCTTCGTTTCCGCGTTCGCCTTCATATTGCTCGTACCGTGCACCGGCGCGGCGCGCCGTTTCCACATTCTGGTAGGCGTGAACGATCCGCGACACCAAAGGATGTCGGACGACGTCCTGTTCCGTGAACTCGACGAAACGAATGCCCTTGGTGCCGATCAGGACTTCCTGCGCATCGCGCAAGCCCGACCGGGTGCCGCGCGGCAAGTCGACCTGGCTCAAATCGCCGGTCACCACCATGGACGAATTTTCGCCCAGGCGGGTCAGGAACATCTTCATCTGCACCGGCGTGGTGTTCTGCGCTTCGTCCAGGATGACGAAGGCGTTGGACAACGTCCGACCGCGCATGAAGGCCAAGGGGGCAACCTCGATCTCCGCCGATTCCAGCCGTTTTTCAACCTGTTGCTGGGGCAACATGTCATACAGCGCGTCGTACAACGGGCGCAGGTAAGGATCGACCTTTTCTCGCATGTCGCCAGGCAGGAAGCCCAACTGTTCGCCCGCTTCGACCGCGGGACGCGACAGGATGATGCGGTCGACCCGGCCCTGGACCAACCGTTCCACGGCCTTGGCCACGGCCAGGTACGTCTTGCCCGTCCCGGCGGGGCCGATCCCGAACACCAACGGGTTTTCATCGATCGCGCGCAGGTAATCGGCCTGGGTCGAGGTTCGCGCGTTGATCATCTTGTTGCGGGTCTGAACCGCGACATCGGCATCGCGCAGGCCCTCGCGCGGGTTCGCCGGCGCGGCCCCCATGCTACCGCCGCCACCGCCGGACATCCGCAGCATCGCATCGACATCAGGCGCTTCCACGTCCTGGCCATGTTTCAGACGGTCATACAACGCCGCCAGAACCGCCGCCGTGCGATCGACCGATGCGGTGTCGCCGGTGATCGCGACCTCGTTGCCGCGGGCATGGATGGTCACGCCCAGGCCCTGTTCGATCCGCGCCAGATGCGCGTGATGCGATCCGAACAGCGCCGCCGCCAGGTGGTTGTTGGCGAAGGTCATACGCTCCGTCGTCGTGCCTCCGGAAGATCCCCCGCCTTCCGCCGGGGCCATCGGCACCGTTACCTCCCCCCCGCCACGCGTCTGCCGCCTGGAACGTCCACGGCTCATGCGGTCTTCCTTTCCCTCAAGTCCTCATCGGGCACGGCGGACAGGCTGTTGCCTCCGGCGCCGACGATCCGCAAATCGACGATACGGCCCAGCCACTCGGCCGGGGCCGCGACATGCACGGCCTGCATATAGGGGCTACGACCGACGAGCTGACCCTCGTGACGGCCGACCCGGTCGAGCAAGACCGGCATGGTCCGCCCGACGCAGCTTTCGTTGAAGGCAAGCTGCTGCGTATTCAGAAGATCCTGAAGGGCCGCCAAACGGGCGTCCTTTACGTCTTCGGGAACCTGCAGCTCCATCGCCGCCGCCGGGGTGCCGGGGCGCGGCGAGTATTTGAAGGAATAGGCCTGGATGTAGCCGACGTCGCGCACCAGGGAGAGGGTATCCTCGAAATCCGCGTCCGATTCACCCGGGAAGCCGACGATGAAGTCCGACGACAGACCCAGGTCCGGGCGGGCCTGGCGCAGGCGGGCGACCAGATCGATATAGAACGCCCGGTCGTGACGCCGATTCATGGCCTTGAGCACCCGGTCGGAGCCGGATTGCACCGGCAGATGCAGATAAGGCATCAGCTCGGGTACGTCGCGATGGGCCGCGATCAGAGCGTCATCGATTTCCGCCGGATAAGACGTGGTGTAGCGCAGGCGCTCGATCCCATCGACCTTGGCCAAGCGTTCGATCAATTCGCCCAAGCCCAGCTCACCGCCGTCATGAACGCCGTGATAGGCGTTGACGTTCTGGCCCAGAAGCGTGATTTCGCACGCACCCGCGGCAGCCAGTTGGCGGGCTTCGTCCATGACTTGGTCGACCGGCCGGGAGAATTCCGAACCGCGCGTATACGGCACGACGCAGAAGGTGCAGAACTTGTCGCAGCCTTCCTGCACCGTCAGGAAGGCCGAGCGGCCTTCGACCCGGGCCGGCGCCGACAGGTGGTCGAACTTGGATTCCTCGGGAAAATCGGTGTCCAGCTGCGCGCCCTTTTCGCGGTGCAGGCGGGCCACCATTTCCGGCAGGCGGTGATAAGTCTGCGGCCCGAACACCATGTCCACGAAGGGGGCGCGGCGCAGGACTTCCTCGCCTTCGGCCTGGGCGACGCAGCCGGTGACGCCCAGGATCATCGTCCCGCCGTCGCCTTTCCGCGCTTCCTTGATCTTGTTGATCCGGCCCAACTCCGAATAGACCTTTTCCGCGGCCTTTTCCCGGATATGACAGGTGTTCAACAACACCATGTCGGCATCGTCGACCGCATCCGTCAGGGCATAGCCCAGGGGCGCCAAAAGACCCGCCATACGCTCGGAGTCGTAGACGTTCATCTGACAGCCATAGGTCTTGATATGAAGCTTCTTGGGCGCCGCCTCGGTCACTGGTTGCCTCGCGCCCCGTATCCTGCCGACCCCGGGCAAGCCACCCGGGAATTACCGCCTTGGATCATGCTTATTTGTCGGTGCCTTTCTTTAACGGCACGCCATACAGTTCCAGCTTATGCCCGACCAGACGCATGCCGTGGTCGCGGGCGATGGCTTCCTGCAGGCGCTCGATTTCCGTGTTCTGGAATTCGATTACCTCACCCGATTGAACATTGATCAGGTGATCATGGTGTTCTTCGGTCACTTCTTCGTAACGCGCACGACCGTCGCCGAAATCATGGCGCTCGATAATGCCCGCCTCTTCGAACAGACGCACGGTCCGATAGACGGTCGCGATCGAAATCCGGTCGTCGATTTCGGACGAGCGACGATGCACTTCTTCAACGTCGGGATGGTCTTCCGATTCGGACAAGACGCGCGCAATGATGCGCCGCTGGTCCGTCATTTTCATCCCTTTATCGACGCAAATCTGCTCGATTCTTGATTGCGGCATCGTTTCCCCACGGATTTCCGGCAAACCTCTGGATTCGTCGGATTACTATACCCTCTAGACCCCCCAGGCCAAAGCCCGAGATGCCCCCCAAAGAGAGCGCCTAACGGCGGCGGCGCGGCTTGGTGCCCAGGCCGATCTTTTTCGCCAGATTAGAGCGGTGTTTGGCGTAGTTCGGCGCAACCATCGGATAGTCCGCCGGCAGGCCCCAGCGCTCGCGATAATCTTCCGGCGTCATGTCGTAAGCCGTCTTCAGGTGACGCTTCAGCATTTTCAGCTTCTTGCCGTCTTCCAAGCAGATGATGTAGTCGGGGAAGACCGATTTTTTCGGCGAAACCGCAGGCTTCGGGCGCTCGGCCTGGGACGGCGTTCCGCCGACGTTGGACAGCGCGTTGTAAACTTCGTTGATCAAAGCCGGGATATCGCTGGGCGCAATGGTGTTATTGCCGACATGCGCCGCGACGATCTCAGTTGTCAGTTCGATCAACTCCGAAGCGTTCGGTTTTTCGGTCATGGGTTCGCCTTCTCCTTGAAGCATGGCTTTTTACGAATTATGTGCTCGTCTTGGGATAACGGCTGATACCTGGCCAATTTCAAAAAATTGACTATCGCCGTATGAATACGCCTGTAAGTAATGCGGGCAAATTATTTTAATTGCCAACGCGGCGCCTATATAAAGTAGGCATCTATTATAGACAAGAGAACAAAATGAAAAAACCGCAAGAAACAGCGGCTTCTGAAATATCACCGGCTTTTCTGGATATTTCGAATGACATTTGTCCAATGACGTTCGTCAAAACCAAGCTGTTTCTTGAACGTTTGGGCCCGGGCGAATTACTTGAAGTTCGTTTGAAAGGCGCCGAACCCCTGTCGAACGTGCCCCGTTCGGTGCGCGATCATGGCCACGAGGTCGTCTCGTTGGAACCGGAAGACGCGACGGCGACGGAACAAAGCGCGCCGCACCGTCTGTTAATCCGTACCGCCGAATAATCAGCTCTCAGGGCCGCAGCCGCCCGCCGTTGCGCGGGCGCACCGCATCGGGCGGACGCAAGTAGATCGGCGCGGGCCGGTGACCGACCGGCGGCATGGCCCGGCCAAGTGCCGCTTCACCAACCTGCACCGCATCGGGAATACCGGACGCATCCGCCAATTCCGCGATGCCCCCGGCATCAATCACCGCGGCCAAGGCCCGGTCGGCCGCATCCCCGGCGATCAGCACAGGCCCGCCGCCGCAGATTTCCGGCAAGGCCTCGACCATGGCCGCCGCCGGCTCCGATTGCGGCGACAGATCCGGGCCGAACATCTGGACGTAGAGATCTTCACGCTTGGAATCGAGCGCGACCAGGACGGACCGTCCCGCGCGTGCCGCTTCAGGTACGGATCGGGCCACGGCTTCCAACGTCGTTACCCCGGAAAGCGGCAGACCAAGGGCCAACGCCAGACCCCGCGCCGTCGCCAGGCCAATCCGCAGGCCGGTAAAAGCGCCCGGACCGACCGTAACCGCCAGGGCATCCAGATCGTCGTAGGTCAACTTGGCTTCGGCCAGAACATCGTCCAGCATCGGCACCAGGGCTTCGGATTGACCGCGCGCCATCCGCTCAGCCCGATGCGCGACCGCCCGCCCATCCACGAAAACCGCAGCGGAACAGCCGCTCGTCGCTGTGTCGAAAGCCAAAAGGTTCATCGCTTCATCGAGGGTCTCAGCCCGCCCAGCCCAACTTCCAGAAAGCCATGGCGATGGCCGCCACGACCAACGCGCCGGACAAGGTATACAAGGGCGCACGCCGCCAGGCGAGGCGGAAGGAGTCTTCCCCGGTCAGGCGGCTGACCACCAGCGTCGTGCCCGACACCGGCGACGACGTGGTCGACAGCCCCCAGGTGCCGAGCATCACCAGGGCCATGATCAGGGGCGGCATGCCGAACACTTCAGGCGGCAGGACCGATCCGACCAGAATTACCAGGACCACCGGATGCAGGCCGATCCCGGCGGCGAAGATAATGAACGCGGCCAGGGCGACCGGCTTGGCGAAATCGGGCCAGGACGCGATATGCAACACCCCCGCGACCGCCGCCGGGTCGAGCACCCGCGACACCCCGGTGCCGAACAGATTGGCGCCGATGAAGATCAAGGCCTCGCCGCGCAGGCCCGGGAACGACGCGACGACCCGGCGCGGCAGGCCCGGAGCCTCGTGCTCGCGGCCCTTGGAAATGTAAAGCCACAAGATAGCGAACGGCGGCGCCAACAGGCCAAGCACGACCGGGATCGACAGATGGAAATAGGATTCCAGGGCGATCACCGAGATCATCAGCGCGCCCAGCAGCATCGACAGCTTGCGCCAGTTGGCGTCTTCGACTTTTGGCCCTGGGTTGGGGCGGGGCCGTGCGCCGCGCACGAACACCCGGTCGATCAAGGCGGTCAGGGCGACCACCACCAAGCCGATGATCAGGCCAGGCAGGGCGATATCGACCCATTTAAGTCCGGGCAGCGCCGCCAGCACCACGGTCACGCTGACGTAGAACGGCGACCAGGCCGAGGCCGAGGTAAACCCGACCATCAGCGCCACCGCCAGGCGATCCTTGAGCTGTCGGTCCTTGGGCCGGGACACCATGTCCGACAACAGGGTCAGCGCCGCCAGGTTCAGGAACGCGCCCAGGAAATGCGCCGCATAGGCCAGGATCAGGAACCGCCGACCCGCCGGTTGGTCCAACACGAACTGCCGCGCCGCCATCAGGGTCGGGCTGGTCTTGGCCGGAATCTGCATCCAGGCGACGGCGAAGAACACCAGCATGAACTTCAGCGACGACGCGATCCCGGCGAACAAAACGTCCAACCCCTGGCCGGCCGCGAACCCCATCCCCAGACCACTGACCGCCAGGACATACCCGACCGCGCGCTGAACCTTCGATGTGTGGCGGAACTCCATGATCAGGAACGCCGCCGCCAACCCGACCGCAACGATTTGCCAGCCTTCGGGCCGCCAAAACACATGCCCCACCGCGACGATGCAGATCGCCAGATAGATCCAGGCCGACAAGGTCGGGACCGGTGGGCGGCCGGGATCGGGGGCCTGCCCGGAAGCAGCGGGCGGCGGTGAAGCGGAAAGGTCGACGTCAGGCATGAATTTCAGGAACCAAAGTTTGCTCAGTCGATCCGGCAGGCGTCGTCGAACGACAGCCGCGGAGCCCGCGGATGCAGCCGGTCGGCATCGCCATGTCCGATGTTACACAGAAAGTTAGCCGTGACCTTGGTCCCGGCAAAGAACGCCGCGTCGACCTTGGCCGCGTCGAACCCCGACATCGGCCCGCAGTCCAGACCCATGGCGCGGGCGGCCATGATCAGATAGGCCCCCTGCAGGGATGAATTGCGGAAGGCGCTGTCGCGGATCAGCGCCTCGTTGCCGACGAACCAGGATTTAGCATCCGTATGGGGATAAAGCACGGGCAGGTGTTCATAAAATTCCATGTCCTGACCGATGATCGCGGTCGCGGCGGCGGACATGGTCTGATCGACGTTGCCGGGCGCCAGGCAGGGTTTGAGCTTTTCCTTGGCCGCGTCGGAAACAACGAAGACGATCCGCGCGGGCGAACTGTTGGCCGCGGTCGGGCCCATACACGCCAAATCCCAGATCGCGCGCAATTGGTCTTCGCCGACCGGTTCGCCCGTCCAATGGGAAAAGGTGCGGGCATCGCGGAACAATTGGTCGAGGGCCGATTCGTCGATTTTATCGGGCATGGGCGATGACCTTTCGTTCGGTTGCGGAATGAAAATCGTTGCCTCCGACCCTAGAGCACTTGTGCTGCAGCGCGGAAGAGGGAAAAATCACGTCATAACATGCTAATAGAGTCATATCGGGGGTGAGGAATATGAAAGGCTATCTGTCATGAGCGGCCACGGAGCGCATATCCGCACGCGGCATGGCCGCTTCGCCGCGATCCGCCGGCGCTGTGCGACTGCGGTCATGACCGCGCTGACCCTGGGCGGCTTGACCACCATCGGCGACATCGCCCCGGCGCAAGCCGCCGAACAAGCGGTGGTCGTCATGTACCACCGTTTCGGCGAAACCGAGTATCCATCGACCAATATCCGCCTGGAACAGTTCGACGCCCATTTGGCGGAACTGACATCCGGTAAATATACGGTTCTGCCGCTGCCGGAAATCGTCGCGGCGCTGAAGGCCGGGAAATCCCTGCCCGATCGCACGGTCGGCATCTCCATCGACGACGCCTATGCCTCGGTCTACGACGTCGCCTGGCCGCGCCTGAAGAAAGCCGGCCTGCCGTTTACCGTGTTCGTCTCGACCGAACCGGTCGACCGCAAACTGCGCGGCTTGATGACCTGGGATCAAATTCGCGAGCTCAAGGCCGCGGGCGTGACCATCGGCCATCACGGGACCACCCATGCCCATATGTCCGGCGCGGACAAGGACAAGAACCTGGCCGAATTCACCAAGGCCGATGAGCGGTTCAAGGCCGAACTGGGTGCCGTGCCCGAGCTGTTCGCCTTTCCCTATGGCGAGGCCTCGAAAGAGCTGGAAGGCATGGCGCAGGACCGAGGCTTCGCCGCGGCCTTCGGCCAGCATTCCGGCGTGGTTCATCCCAGCCTGGGTTATTTCTATCTGCCGCGCTTCGCCCTGAACGAAACCTTCGGTGGGATCGATCGGTTCAAGCTAGCGGTCAATGCCCTGGCCATGCCGGTGACCGACATTACCCCGGCGGACGAGCTGATCACGCCGAACGATCCGAACCCACCGGCGATGGGCTTCACCCTGATCCAACCGGGGCCCAAGGGATTGGACCGGCTGGCCTGTTTCGCCTCGCACGAAGGACGGGCGCGGCTGGAAAACCTGGGCAATGTCCGGATCGAAGTACGCGTGACGCAGCCGTTCCCGTCGGGACGCGGGCGTATCAACTGCACCCTGCCCGGACCGGACGGCCGGTGGTACTGGCTGGGACGTCAGTTCTTCATCAAGAAGTAGACGAAAAGGGCGGGATCAGGCCTCGGGGTGGCGCGCGGTCATCAACCGTGCGTCGTCCAGGGCCTGCAGGCCATTGACCTCGATCATCGCCCGGATCGACGCGACGTAATCGTCACCCCGCTCGGAATACCGATGCAGGTACCCCGCCAGGGAAACACCGTTCAGCGGATTGCCCTGACGGCGCAACACCGCCCTAGCCCGACGCAGTTCGCGGTAAGCCCGGTGGGTGTTCAGATTACGCATATAGGCGCGTACCGAATCGTACATCGTGTCGAAGCGGCGAACCTTGTGATCCTTGTCGTCGTCGCGATCCTCGGGAACCAGGCCGTCGCCGTCGCCGGTCGTCCATTGCCCGAACATGGCATTGCCCTGGCGGGCGAACCGCGACGTACCCCAGCCGCTTTCCTCGGCCGCCTGGGCCAAAGCCAGGGACGGGGGAATGACATCGACCCGGCGGATCAACAGCGCCAGATTATCGGCGGGCACCCGGTAGCGGTCGGCCAACGCGGCCAGCCACAGCCGATCCGCCGGACCAATCCGACGGCCCAGGCGCTGATCCGCGTGCAACTGCCACAGGCGGCGGCGGTCATTGAGAATTTCCTGATTGGCGCGCAGCACCAGCGGCAACATGGCCTGGAAGAACAACCGCTTGCGCGTTTCCGTTTCCGGCACGTCGCTGAGATCCGGCGGCAGGGAGGCGAGGAAGGCTTCCGGCACATGGGCGCGGCCTTCGCGGACGTGTTCCAGGTCGTAATCCAGTTCGACGAACCAATCGGCCAGGGCCATCACCGAATCGGTCGGGCTGCGCTTCACATCGGGTCGGCGCGGCGGGACCAGGGAGGCATGATGCAACAACGGTTCGCGGTCCTGGCTGGATGCCGCGTCGGGTCCGAGGTTCATGAAGGGGCCGGCAGCCGTTTCCATGGCGGCCAGGGATTCGGCGCTGGCCGCATAAGTGCCGGCCAGGGGCGGAACCGAGGCCAAAGGGGCCCGTTCAATGGCGAGATATCCGGCGGTAACCGCAGCCGTAAGGACGACCGCCATCACCGAGCGTTCGAGAAACCTGTTCATGGCGTTTTTGAATCGGTCAGGGCCGTCTTCCGCACCTATTCGCAGTCGTGCCCAGGGTGCTTGGATGGAAGATGGATCAAATTTTAAACGGAGACCTTATTGCGAAGGCCGTCCCCGACATCGATTGTCAAATACTCCCTTAAGGATTCGACAAGACCCGGCCCGATGTCGTTGCACCGGTTGGTCCGGGATGGGCTAATTCACCGCGTCCTCATAGTTAACGGCGCGCCTTATATCACTAAAGTTATAAGGCGGCAAAAATTTTTGTCCGGTCGGGAAAACGCCGTCCGAAAGGGCCCGATCAAGGCCCTTGTCGTTACACGACGGCTTGGACTTCCTTCACCTCGGGGACGTAGTAGCGCAGCATGTTTTCGATGCCGTGCTTCAGCGTCGCCGTCGACGACGGGCAACCCTGGCAGGCGCCCTGCATCTGCAGGTAGACGATGCCGTCCTCGAACCCATGATAGATGATGTCGCCACCATCCTGGGCCACGGCGGGGCGCACACGAGTTTCCAGCAACTCTTTGATTTGCGTGACGATTTCGGAATCGTCCGCATCGCTGTCCGAACCCTCGGCGGAATCTTCGGCGATCACCGGACGGCCCTGGGTGAAGTGCTCCATGATGCCGCCCAGAATGCGCGGCTTCAGCGTGTCCCAATCCTTGTCTTCGGCCTTGGTCACGGTGATGAAGTCGTGTCCGAAGAACACCCCGGTCACGCCTTCGATCTCGAACAGGGCCTTGGCCAGCGGCGAACGCTGGGTCGAGGCCTGATCGGCGAAGTTGGCGGTGCCCTGATCCATCACCGTGCAGCCGGGAAGGAATTTCAGGGTCGCCGGATTCGGGGTGGTTTCGGTTTGAATGAACATCGGTCTGTGGTCTCCGAACTTTCGGCCGCACGGGCCGCTATCAATACATCGTTGGCCCTAACATGGGGCGTACGCCGTCGGTAATCAAGTCCGACAAAAAGGGTCAGGTATAGGCCGGGGTTCCGCCCTTGTTTCCGCCGCCTACGGCCGCAGGAAACCGACGATATCCTGAACCTGGTCCATGATCGGCTGAGAGATCGCCCGCGCCTTTTCCGCACCCCGGCGCAACACGCCGTCGATATAGGACGGGTCATCGGCCAGGCGGCGCATTTCCGCGGTGATCGGCTGCAGCTTGTCGACCATCAGGTCGGCCAGGTCCTGTTTGAACTGCGAGAACTGATGCCCGCCGTGCTCGGCGATGACCTGTTCCACGTCCTGACCGGACAGGGCGGCGTAGATGCCGAGCAGGTTGGCCGCCTCGGGCCGGCCTTCCAATCCGTCCTTGGAATCGGGCAAGGGCAGGGGGTCGGTCTTGGCCTTGCGGACCTTCTTGGCGATGGTGTCGGCATCGTCGGTCATTGTGATGCGCGACTGATCCGACGGGTCGGACTTGCTCATCTTCTTGGTGCCGTCACGCAGCGACATCACCCGCGTCGCCGCGCCGAAGATCAACGGCTCGACGACCGGGAAGAAGTCGACGCCGAAATCGTTGTTGAACTTCTGCGCGATGTCGCGGGCCAGTTCCAGATGCTGCTTCTGGTCGTCGCCGACCGGCACGTGCGTGCCCTTGTAAGCCAGGATGTCGGCGGCCATCAGGTTGGGATAGGCGAACAGCCCGACCGAGGCGTTTTCCCGGTTCTTTCCCGCCTTTTCCTTGAACTGGGTCATGCGGTTGAGCCAGCCCATGCGGGCGACGCAATTGAACACCCAGGCCAGTTCGGCATGGGCCGGAACCTGCGATTGGTTGAAGATCACGCTTTTCTCGGCATCGATGCCGGACGCGATCATCGCCGCCGCGACCTCGCGGGTGGACGCGCGCAAAGCCGCCGGTTCCTGCCACACGGTGATGGCGTGCAAATCGACCACGCAGAACAGGCAGTCTTCGTAATCCTGTTGCAGGTGGACCCAGTTGCGGATGGCGCCCAGGTAATTGCCCAGGTGAAGGTTCCCTGTCGGCTGAACGCCGGAGAAGATGCGCCGCATGTTGGCCCCGTATGGTTGCATGGAAATATCGAGAAATTTGAGCGCCGGTTATCGCGCCTGGGGCCCGCGGGGTCAAGCCTTGCCCGGATTTGAGGCCTGCAAGCCGATCAGGGATCAGCGGTTCAGATCCTTGGCCCGCAGCATGGATTTGGCATCCGACAGGCCCGCCGCCCGCAGGGCCACGGCGAACACCATGAAGGCCGCGAGCCCCAGGGCGCACAACAAGCCCAGGCCCAGAACCTTTTCCGCCACGTTCCCGGCGATCAGGAAGGCCAGGTTCTGGCGGGCGATCTCCAGCACCCCGACCATTCCCGCCGTCGCCAACAGAATCCGCGGCAGGCGCTTTTTCATCCGGTCGTCCAGGGCGAAATCGCCGCGCCGCACCAGCACCCCGGCCAACAACAGCGTGTTCAGCCAAGCCGAGGCCGAGGTCGCCAAGGCGATACCGACATGGCCCATCGGCTTCATCAGGGCGATCATCAGGGCGATATTAACGACCATCGCGACCACGGCGATGCGCACCGGCGTGGCCGTGTCCTCGCGGGCGTAAAAACCCGGGGCCAGAACACGGATCAGCACATAAGCGGGCAGGCCCGTGGCATAGGCGAACAAGGCCGATGCGGTCGCCGCCGTAGCCTCGGCCCCGAACGCGCCGCGCTCGAACAGGACGTGAATGATCTCGTCCGGGATGATCAGACAGGCCGCCGCCGCAGGCAGTGTCAGCAACAGGGCGAATTCCAGGCCCCGGTTCTGGCTGTTCAAGGCAGCCTGGGTCTCGCCCGCCTTCAACTGACGGGCCAACAGCGGCAACAGGGCCGTACCAACGGCGACGCCGACCACGCCCAGCGGCAATTGCGTCACCCGATCGGCGTAATATAGGTACGACACCGCCCCGTCCGAGACATAAGTCGCGAGGATCGTGCCGATCAACAAATTGACCTGATAAAGCGACGCGCCGAACACCACCGGCAGGATACGCTTGACCAGAAGGGCGACCTTTTCCGTCCAACGCGGCCGCACCAGACGCAGAGGAAACCCATGGGCCCGGCAATGCCAGGCCAGCCAAGCGAACTGCGCCACCCCGGCCCAGAACACACCCCAGGCCAGGGCATGACCCGGCGTTTCCATGTGATCGGCGAAGCCCAACAGGGCCGCGATCAGGGCCAGGTTCAACAGCACCGGGGCCGCCGCCGCCGCCGCGAATTTACCCAGGGAATTGAGCACGCCCGATTGCAGCGAAACCAACGAGATGAACAGCAGGTAGGGGAAGGCGATACGCGACAGCTCGGTCGCCAGTTCCATCTTGCCGGGTACGGCGTCGAACCCGCCGGCCAGGATCACCATCGCCCAAGGCATGATGAGTTCCATCACCACGACCAGGGCGACCAGGACCAACGTCAACAGGGTCATCGCCTGATCGGCGAAGGCACGGGCCCGGGCGCGGGCCGCCGCCGCGTCGCCGTCTTCGCCCTCGAGCTCGCGCGCGAACAAAGGCACGAAGGCCGCGGCGAATGCCCCTTCGGCGAACAGACGGCGGAACAGATTGGGCAGGCGGAAGGCGACGACGAAGGCGTCGGCGATCATGCCCGCACCCAGGAAGTTGGCGATCAGCATGTCGCGGATGAAGCCGAACACGCGGCTCAGCAGCGTGTATCCGCCGACGGTGGTGATCGCTTTCAACAAATTCATGGAACGCTGGTACGCCCGGATTGGGGCTAAGACAAGGCTTTATGAAAGGGCCGGAGGTATGGGCCTATTCGGCGGCTTCCATCGACTTGCCGCCGGGCTTCTTGCCGCCCGGTTTTTTGGGGCCGGTCTTATCCTCGCTGGCTTTTGCCGCGGTCGGCTTCGCCTTGGCTTTTGCCTCTGCCTTGGCCGGGGTCTTGGCCGCAGGCTTGGCGGGAGGTTTGGCGGCGGACTTGGCGCCAGCCTTGGCCGGGGCTTTCGGCTTCGTCGTCTTGGCGGGCTTGGCCGGCGTTTCCGCGGCCTCGACCTTTTCCACGCGGGCGGTCTTGACGGCCTTCTTGCCGCCGATCCTCTCGAGCAGGCGCAGCTCGATGGATTTCAGCTTATCCGGATGGCGGACCTTCAGGCCGAAGATGTCCTTCACATAGAACACGTCGATCACGCGCTCGCCGTAGGTGGTGATCTGCGCGCTGGCGATCTGAAGGCCTTCCTGGGTCAGAACCGAGGTCACGTCATACAAGAAGCCCGGACGGTCGCGGCCGTTTATCTCGATCACCGTGTAGGTATTGGACGCCTGGTTGTCGATCAACACGCGCGGCGGCACGGTGAAGGCGCGCGACTTGTCGGGGAAGGCCGCATCCGGTTCCTTCTTCAGTTCCCGCGCCGGGTCGCGCTTGCCGCGCAGGGCGTCCTCGATCCGCTGGGCCATGCGTTCCATCTGGCCCTTTTCCTCGATCGCCGTGCCCTTGGCGTCGTTGACCCAGAAGGTATCCAGCGCCATGCCGTTGGTCAGGGTCGCGATCTTGGCGTCCAGCACCGACACCCCGGTCAGCGACAGCGCGCCCGCGATATTGGCGAACAGGCCCGGATGGTCGGCGGTATAGACGATGATCTCGTTGGCGGCGCGGGTCTTGTCGACCGTGACCTCGATGGTCAGGTCGGTCTTGCTCTTTTCGGCCTTGCGGACCATTTCGGCGTGACGGACCAGCGTCGCGGTATCGGCCGACAGCCAATAGGTATCGGTGCCGCGCGCCAAGTGGCCTTCGCGATCGGCCTCGGGCCATTTGGCCAAGGCATTTTCCAAATCCCGTTTGGCCCGTTCGACCCGGTTCTTGCGCCGATCCGACCCAGCGTCGCCGGTCAGCACGGCCTTGGCCTGCCAATACAATTCGCGCAGCAGGCCCGCCTTCCAGTTGTTCCAGACGTTCGGACCGACGGCGCGGATATCGACCACGGTCAAGCAAAGCAACAGGCGCAGACGCTCCGGCGATTGCACCACGTCGCAGAAATCCTGGATCGTCTTGGGGTCGTCCAGATCGCGCTTGAACGCGGTCGCCGACATCAACAGATGATAGCGCACCAGCCAGGAAACGGTTTCCGTCTCCCATTCGTTCAAGCCCAGTCTGGGGCAAAGCTTCAACGCGACCTCGGCCCCCAATTCAGAATGGTCGCCGCCCCGGCCCTTGGCGATGTCATGCAGCAGGACCGAGACGTACAGCGCCTCGCGCGACTGAACCTCGGAGATCACCTCGCAGGCGACCGGGTGGTCTTCCTTCAAGCGCCCGGTTTCGATTCCGTTCAGCAGGCCGATGGCGCGGATGGTGTGCTCGTCGACCGTATAGACGTGATACATGTCGTACTGCATCTGCGCGACGACGCGCCCGAAATCGGGGATGAAGCGCCCAAACACACCCGCTTCGTTGAACCGCATCAGCGCCTTGACCGGATCCTTGCCGGTCAGCATTTCCAGGAACAGGCGGTTGGCTTCCTTGTTCCGGCGCAGCTTGGCGTCGACCAACTTCAAATTTTGGGTGACCAGGCGCAGGGCTTCCGGATGAATGTCCAGATCGTGCTTCTGCGCGGCGCGGAACAGGCCGACCATCTTGACCGGATCGTCGGCGAAGGCCTTCTTGTTGGCCACGCTCAGACGACCGGCATCGACCTTGAATCCCGGCACGTCCGGATCGGCGAAGCGGAAGAACGGCAGACGGAAGCGCATGGTCGGCTTCTTGTGCTGATGCTCCAGCACGGCGCAGAGAATGCGGGTGATGTCCCCCACGTCCTTGGCGATCAGAAAGTAATGCTTCATGAACCGCTCGACGCCCTGGGTCGCGCCCTGGTTGCGATAGCCCAGGCGCTCGGCGATGTCCTTCTGCACGCTGAAGGTCAGGCGTTCCTCGGGGCGGCCGACCAGGTAGTGCAGGTGGCAACGCACGGTCCAAAGGAAGTTTTCGGCCTTTTCGAAAAGCTTCATATCGTCGCGGGTGAACACACCTTCGGCGACCAGCTGGTTCATGTCGGTGACGCGGTACAGGTACTTGGCGATCCAGATCAGGGTCTGCAAATCGCGCAGGCCGCCCTTGCCTTCCTTGATGTTGGGCTCCAGCACATAGCGGGTGTCGCCCATCTTTTCGTGGCGGGCATCGCGTTCGCCCAGCTTCTGTTCCACATAGGACATGCCCGAGCCCTCGGCGACGTCGTCCCAGAAGGCTTTCTTGAACTTGTCGAACAGGTCCTGGTCGCCCCACAGCCAGCGCGCTTCCAACAGCGAGGTGCGGATCGTCAGGTCTTCCTTGGCCAGGCGCACGGTCTCGTCGACCGAACGGGTCGCATGGCCGACCTTAAGCCCCAGGTCCCACAGCATATAAAGCGTGAATTCGACGATCTGTTCCGTGCGCGGCGTCATCTTGTACGGCAGCAGGAACATCAGATCGATGTCGGAGAACGGCGCCAATTCGCCCCGGCCATAACCGCCGGTAGCCATGATGGTCAGGGCCTCGCCGGTGGTCGGATTGGCCGAGGGATAAACCCATTTATCGGCGAAATCGTGGACCGTGCGGATCAGCTGGTCCATCAACAGGGCATGGGCGCGCGTCGCCTCCGGGCCGGTCAGCTTGCCTGCTTCGAAGCGGCGCTTGACCTCGTCCCAGCCGTGCTGATGCGCGGCCTTGAAAATGCCCAGCACCTCGCCCTGGGTCTTCGGCGTATAGCCGGACCAGCCGACAAGCTCGTCCAGCTTGCGGGTCAGCGCCTTGCGATCGATGATGGCGCGCGGATCCTTGACGGTCGTTTGGATCATTCAGCCGTTATACACCAGAGGAAGCGGCGAAGCATCCGCGCCGTTGCGGCCTTCCAGGCAAGGTCTATTACTTAAACCGCACACCATCAATAATGATGTCCTGCATTTCAGACGGCGCGGTCGATATTTTTCCCTGCGCCGCAGCATCACGCATTGCTTGCTGTTTCGTCGCGGCGGCACCGGAGAAATAGGTAGGGCCGGGTTTCCAGCTTTCATCCGCCTGCCTCAGTTTGGTCTGCAGCCTCGCGGTGCGAGGCATGAAGACCAAGTCGTCGCGGCCGTCCTGGTTCAGGTCCAGCAACGCCATCACGCACTTTCCATTACGTGCGATTTGCTTCTCTGACCAACAGTTGATGAACCAGTACCGATTGCTGCTGATCCACGCGCTTACCGGAGCCTTCGGAATTTCAGCGCCTTCGGGCGTAATCGCCATATAAGCGGCGATATTCTGCAATTCGATATCTTTCGGCCCACTGGGCATTACCTGCGCCGTACGACGCGGACGAAAGTAGTGTTTCTGCGCTCTTGCCTTGTCCATGGCGGCCGCGACGGTCGCGTTTTCCTTCAAGGATTCGTCTGCATCCAATTGCTCGAACGCCGCCTTCCCAGCATCGCCCAGTTTCAACCTAAGAAACGCGAAATCAAATTTGTCGGGGGGAATGGCGCCGCTCCGCAGGCGCTCAACCTGATCGCGCGCGCTGATCGCGGTCGGCTCGAACGGCGGCAGGTGGAAACAGATTGAAACCAGCAAAGCACCGACAGCCAGGTAGGGGTTGACCTTCACCGCGCCTTTCATCCAATCGCCACGCCAACGCAGGACGACGAACGCGTATGCCAACGTGTAGGCAGAAGCGACGACCGAGACATTGGTGACGATCAGACGCCGGGGCGTCCAGCCATACTGCGCGACCCGCAGGTACAACGCCCAAAATACCAATCCGACAAAAACCGGCATGATCAGGTTGCCGATCATGATCAACTTGTCGAGCGGCGGCCGGAACCGGTTTTCCGACGCTCCGGTCTGGATGACCGCATTAACGAACAGGATAAACACAAACGGGATAACCAGAAGCACATGCGTCGAATAAGACGTCGCCCACAACTTCTCAAGGCCCGAGAACGGAAGTGCCCCGACGAACAAAATCGACACCATGGCCAAGAGCGGCGCAAGCATGCCGAACAAGGCCATAACGATCTTCAACAGCGCCTGGATTACGCTTGGCCGTTCACGCGCAACGCCCACACCCAACGCAAAAATCGTCGACGAAAAGACGAAAATGAAGACTTTTTCCGTAAACAATTCGCGGAAAAAATCGATGCCGATCAGCGCGAACAGTTTCCACCACAGGAACAAAATAGCCCAAGCGCAAGCCACCAGAAAGCCGCCGACGAACGGCACCATCTTGTTCATCCAGGCGTGCAGATAAAGACGTGCGTATGGAAACGAAAACCGCGGTGCGTCTCGCGCCGCCTGATAAAATGCAATCGGGATCACGAAGCAAAGAATCGCCGTCGCGTAAAAGGCCTGCAACTGCACGACGCCAGCGATTTCATGGCTCACCTTGAACAAAAGGCCGACCAACAAACCTACGCCAAGAGCGAACGGAAGGTCGCGCTTCCACGATGCGCGCTGATACAGCAATACAAACACGCCCAATGCGACTGCAACAAAGACCCGCGAGGAAACGATGTCGGCCGCGTCCCATTTGCGGCTCCACGGTTCGCTGAGAATAAAAAGGGCCAGCCCCTGGACCGCGCCGACGACCGAAAGAACGAGACGGTCACGAAAGGAAACCCAGCCTTCTTCCGGGGACGAGGCGGCATCATGCCCCGTACCAATGATTCGATCGGTCATTAAATCCTCCCCCAGAGGGCTTCCTGCACGCAGCATACGACAGGAAAATCAATTGCCGGACGCGCTAATGTCCTTCAACCCGTACAAGAAGTCGAGCGCCTGACGGGGCGTCATTTCGTCGGGGTTCATGTCGCCGACCGCTTCATCGACCTTTGACGGGCCCTTGCCGCCGACCGTTCCGGCGGCGCGCACCGGTGCGGCGGAAAACAGCGGCAGGTCATCGGCCAGGTCCGCCGCGCGAGGCGAACCATCGCCCGCTTCGAGCTTTTCCAATACCTGTTCGGCCCGCGCCGTGACGGCGGCGGGCAGGCCCGCCAACTGCCCGACATGGATGCCGTAGGACCGATCGGCGGTGCCGGCGGCGACTTCGTGCAGGAACACAACGTCGCCCTGCCATTCCTTGACCCGCATGGTATGGGGGGCAAGTTCGGCCAACCGCCCGGAAAGCTGCGTCAGTTCGTGATAATGGGTGGCGAACAAGCCCCGGCATTTATTGACATCGTGCAGGTGTTCGACCACGGCCCAGGCGATGGACAGGCCGTCATAGGTCGCGGTGCCGCGCCCGATTTCGTCCAGGATGACCAGCGCCCCCGGACCGGCCTGATTGAGGATCGCCGCCGTTTCCACCATCTCGACCATGAAGGTCGAGCGCCCGCGCGCCAGGTCGTCGGCGGCGCCGACGCGGGAAAACAATTGATCGACCGCGCCGATATGGGCGCTGGCCGCGGGCACGAACGCGCCCATCTGGGCCATCACGGCAATCAGCGCGTTTTGACGCAGGAAGGTCGATTTACCGGCCATGTTGGGGCCGGTCAGCACCCACAACCGGCCATCGCCGCCGCCGCCCTGTTCCGACGGCGTCAGGTCGCAATCGTTGGCGACGAAGGCCGCGTCGCCCTGTTTGGCCAGGGCCGCTTCGACCACCGGATGGCGGCCGCCTTCGATCCGAAAAGTACGCGAGGCATCGACCGCCGGGCGAACATATCGCCGTTCTGCCGCCAGCGCGCCCAGGGCGGCAGCCACATCCAGCCGCGCCAGAGCATCCGCCGCCAGGGCGATTTCCCGCGCCCGGCCGGTGACTTCGTTGACCAGGTCCTGGAACAATTCCATTTCCAACGCCAAAGCCCGGTCGGCGGCGCGGGCGATGCGGGTTTCCAGCTCGCCCAATTCCACCGTGGAAAACCGCATGGCGTTGGCCATGGTCTGGCGGTGGATGAACGGGCTGTCCTCGGAGCCGGTCGGAATCTTGTCGGCCTGTTTGGCCGGAACCTCGATGAAATAGCCGAGGACGTTGTTGTGTTTGACCTTCAGCGTCGCGACGCCGGTGCTTTCGACATACTGCGCCTGCAGGCCCGCGATCAGTTTGCGGCTGTCGTCACGCAGTTGGCGGTGTTCGTCCAGCGCCGGGGCGTATCCGGCGCGGATGAAGCCGCCGTCACGGGCCAGCATCGGCAAATCGTCGGCCAGGGCGCGGGACAGTCGTTCGACCAGCGGCCCGTGTTCGCCCAGGTCGGACATGGCCTGCTGCACGGCGGCGGGGATCAGGCTGCGGGTATCCTGCAACAAGCCACGAAGGGCCGATGCCTGGATCAGGCCTTCGCGCACGGCAGCCAGATCGCGCGGCCCGCCCCGGCCCAGGGAAATGCGCGACAACGCCCGCGCCACGTCGGGCACGCGGGACAGGGCCGTGCGCAAATCGTCGGTCAGGCGCGCGTCGTCGTAAAAGAATTCGACCGCGTCCAGCCGTTCGGCCACGGCGGCGGGATCGGTCAGGGGGGCCGCCAGCCGCGCCGCCAACAGGCGCGCCCCGGCCCCGGTCATGGTTCGGTCGATGACGTCGAGCAACGAGCCCCGGCGTTCGCCGGTCAGGGTCCGGGTCAGTTCCAGATTGCGGCGCGTCGCGGCGTCGATGCCCATCACCGCCCCGGCGGTCAGCACGCGCGGCGGGGCCAGGCGCGGAACCTTGCCCTTCTGCGTCAATTCCACGTAGTCGACCAAGGCCCCGGCGGCCGCCAATTCGGGCCGCGAGAAATTGCCGAAGCTGTCCAGCGTGCCGACGCGGAACATCTCCTTCAGCCGCTTGTCGCCGTTGGCGCTGTCAAACCGGGCCGAGGGCAGGGGCGTCAGCCGGTCGCGCCATTCGCCGAACACTTCGTACAGGTCCGGATTTTCCAACAGCCGGTCGGCGACCAGCAATTCGCCCGCGTCGATCCGCGCCAGCGCGGCCCCCAGCGACGCCGCCGCCACCGGCTGGGTCAGGAAGTCGCCGGTCGACATGTCGATCCAGGCCAGGCCCAGGTCCGACTGCGCCGCCGCGACCGCGCAAAGATAGTTGTGCGAGCGGGCGTCCAGCAGGGTGTCTTCGGTGATCGTGCCGGGGGTGACGATGCGCTGCACGGCACGGCGCACGACCGATTTGGAGCCCCGCTTCTTGGCTTCCGCCGGGTCTTCGGTCTGTTCGCAGATCGCGACCTTGTGCCCGGCGCGGATCAGCCGCGTCAGATAACTTTCGTGGCTATGCACCGGCACGCCGCACATCGGGATGTCTTCGCCCAGATGCTTGCCGCGCTTGGTCAGGGCGATGTCCAGCGTCCGCGACGCCTTGACCGCGTCGTCGAAGAACAATTCGTAGAAATCGCCCATGCGATAGAACAACAACGCGCCCGGGTGGGCGGCCTTGATCTCCATGAACTGGGCCATCATCGGGGTGACGTTGGGGTCCGCCGCCGCAGACGCAGCCGGGCCCTCGCCGGTTTCGGCGTCGTCCTCGGCCATCTGATCGGGGGTCATCTGATCCGGGGTCATTTCATCAGTGTCGGGCTCATTTGAGTCAGACAGGGGCGTCGTATCGTCGGGAGACATGTCTCGCCAGTTTTCATTCATTCATTCAGCGCCCAGGATGCGGCGAGACTACCACATTCTGGGTGCCCCGGCGCAAGCGAAGCCATTCGCCCAACTGTGGAAAATCCATCCGGCAGAGCGGGTGGGGCTTTCAGCCTTGTTCACAAGAAAAACACGATACTTTCAATTTTTCCTTTGCCTAAGTAATTTAGTTTCGTACAAACGAATTAACAAAACAAACGCCAGGGAGCATTCCAGGGACCGTATCCGGCCGGAAGCCGGAACCGACTCACCACATAACCGATCGGCACATAACCGATCAGCGCCGCGCGCCGCCCCAACGCATGGGCGGACGGTCGTTGTTCCGCCGACGACAAAAGCAACCGGGAAGAGACCGTTAGACCATGACGAAGCAATCCGACAAGAAACAAGCCGATGACCTGATGTACCAGGATGCCCTGCGCATGCATGCCATGGGCCGCCCCGGCAAGATGCAGGTCACCGCGACCAAGCCGCTGACCACGCAGCGCGATCTGACCCTGGCCTATTCGCCGGGCGTCGCCGCCCCCTGCCTGGAGATTCAAAAGGACGAATCGAAAAGCTACGACTACACCGCGCGCGGCAACAAAGTCGCCGTCATCTCGAACGGCACGGCGGTTCTGGGCCTGGGCAACATCGGCGCCGCCGCCGCGACCCCGGTGATGGAAGGCAAGTCGGTCCTGTTCAAGCGCTTCGCCGACATTGACGGCATCGACCTGGAACTGAACACCGAGGACGTGGACGAATTCGTCAACTGCGTGCGCTTCCTGGGCAAGTCGTTCGGCGGCATCAACCTGGAAGACATCAAGGCCCCGGAATGCTTCATCATCGAGCAGCGCCTGAAGGAAGAGCTCGACATTCCGGTGTTCCATGACGATCAGCACGGCACCGCGATCATCACCGCCGCGGGCCTGATCAACGGCCTGCATCTGACCGGGCGCGACATCAAGGACATCCGCATGGTCGTCAACGGCGCGGGATCGGCCTCGATCGCCTGCGTCGAATTGTTCGAATCCATGGGTCTGCCGGCGGAGCAGGTCACGCTGTGCGATTCCAAGGGCGTGATCTTCGAAGGCCGAACCGAAGGCATGAACCAGTGGAAATCCAAACACGCGGTCAAGACCGAGGCCCGGACCCTGGCCGACGCCATGAAGGGGGCCGACGTATTCATCGGTCTGTCCGGGGCCGACATGGTCAACCAGGACATGGTCGCCTCGATGGCCGCCAATCCGCTGATCTTCGCGATGGCCAACCCGGTGCCTGAAATCTGGCCCGAAGCCGTGCGCGAAGTCCGCGACGATGCGATCATCGCGACCGGGCGGTCGGACTATCCGAACCAAATCAACAACGTGCTCGGCTTCCCCTACATCTTCCGGGGGGCTTTGGACGTGCGCGCGACGACCATCAACGAAGAGATGAAGATCGCCGCCGCCCGCGCCCTGGCCGACCTGGCCCGCGAAGACGTCCCGGACGAGGTCGATGCCGCCTATTCCGGATCGCGCCTGTCCTATGGCCGCGAATACCTGATCCCGACGCCGTTCGACCCGCGCCTGATCTGGGCCGTGCCCCGGGCCGTTGCCCAGGCCGCGATGGACAGCGGCGTGGCCCTTAAGCCGATCGCCGACATGGATGCCTATGCGGCGGAACTGTCCGCCCGGTTGGACCCGACCGCCGGATCGCTGCAGGCGATTTTGGACGAAGTCCGCGCCCGACCGAAACGCATCGTGTTCGCCGAGGGCGAAGAGGAAAAGGTCATCCGCGCCGCCTATACCTTCCTGAACCAGGGCTACGGCACGCCGATCCTGGTCGGCCGCGAAGACATCATTCAGGCGAAGATCGCCGAACTGGGCCTTCCGGAAGAAGCCGGGATCGAGATCGCCAATGCCCGCCTGTCGGATAAGAACGAGACCTATACCGACATGCTGTACCGCAAGGAACAGCGCAAGGGCGCTTTGCGCCGCGACGCCATGCGCCGGGTCAACAACAACCGTAACGTATTCGCCGCCTGCATGGTCGAAGCGGGCGATGCCGACGGCCTGGTGACCGGTCTGACCCGTCATTACCTGGTGTCGCTGAAGGACGTGTCGCGGATGTTGGAAGTCGGCGGCGGGGCCTCGGTGTTCGGCGTCTCGATCATCCTGACCGCCGACGGCCGGGCCCTGTTCATGGCCGACACCGCCGTCCACGTCAGCCCGACGCCGGAACAGCTCGCCGATTTCGCCGAGGGTGCCGCCGCCGTGGCCAAGGCCATGGGGCATGAGCCCCGGGTGGCGATGGTCTCGTTCTCGAACTTCGGCAATCCGGACCTGCCCAATGCGGAAATCATGCGCGATGCGGTCGGCGTGCTGGACCGCCGCGACGTCAACTTCGAATACGACGGCGAAATGAGCGCCGGTGTCGCCCTGAGCCCCGACCTGATGGCCAATTATCCGTTCTGCCGCCTGTCCGGCCCGGCCAACGTGCTGGTCATGCCGGGCCTGCATTCGTCGCGCATTTCGTCGCGGCTGTTGTCGGCGGCGGGCGGTGCGACGGTGGTCGGCCCGATCCTGCTCGGTTTCTCCAAGCCCGCGCAGATCGTGCAGATGGATGCCTCGGCCTCCGACATCGTGACCATGGCGGCCCTGACGGCGCATCAGGCCAACCTGGGCAAGTAAACAACGCGGGGCCGCGCCCCGTCATAGAGGGTTCATGGGGCGGTCACCGGCCTGTCGCCGGGCCGCCCTAGCCTTCCCCCTAAAGACAGACGCTGCCCGGAAATTGCTGTCGCATTTCCGACCGGCCGGCGGATAATCGGGGGACGGCCATGAACGAGAACCACCAAACCGACCAATTCCCTGAAGACGATGACGACCAGCCCGTGGCGCGGGCCTGGGCCGAACCGCTGGACCTGCTGATTGCACGGCGCGGCGTTCTGGCCGGCGGGGCGGCGGGCGCGGCCTGGGCCCTGTTCGGCGGGACCTTCGGTAGCAGCACGGCCCGTGCCGACGGGACCAACCCCTCGACCTTGAAATTCACCCAACCGCCGCATGCCATATCCGACGGCCATACGGTCGCCGCCGGTCATGACGCCCGCGTTCTGATCCGTTGGGGTGATCCGGTGCTGCCCGACGCCCCGGCATTCGATCCGCGCAACCTGAGCGCCGAGGCCCAGGAAAAGCAATTCGGCACCAACAACGATTTCATTGCCTTCATGCCCCTGCCCGCCGGGTCGCGCAGCAGCGACCACGGGCTGCTCTGCATCAATCACGAATACAGCAATACCGAGCTGATGTGGCCGGGCCTGAACAAAGGGGCCTCGGCCCATGCCGATGCCGCGCAGACCGCGGTCGAAATGGCCGCCCATGGTCATTCGGTGATCGAGGTCCGCAAGACCGACGGCGCTTGGCGCGTCGTCGCGGGCAGCCCATACGCCCGGCGCTTGACCTTGCGCTCCACCGTGATGGCCCTGTCCGGCCCGGCGGCGCGCCATCCCCGCCTGCGCACCCAAGCGGACCCGACCGGGGCCCGGGTGATCGGCACCCTGAACAACTGCGCCGGGGGCAAGACCCCCTGGGGCACGATCCTGATCGCCGAGGAAAACATCCACCAATATTTCTCGGGCGACCCGGTGCCAGGCCCCGAAGCCGCCAACCACAAGCGCATGGGCATCAAGAACAAGCCGCGCTACGGCTGGGGCCGCCATGTCGACCGCTTCGACGTGACCAAGGAGCCGAACGAGCCCAACCGCTTCGGCTGGCTGGTCGAAATTGATCCCTACGATCCGGCTTCGGTCCCGGTCAAACGCACGGCCCTGGGCCGGTTCAAGCACGAAGGCGGCGGCTCCGCCCTGACCGCCGACGGGCGCTGCGCCGTCTATTCCGGCGACGATCAGCGGTTCGAATATCTATACAAATTCGTCAGCGACCGGAAAGTCGACCGCGCCAACCGCGCCGCCAATCGCGACATCCTGGACCTGGGCACGCTTTACGTCGCCCGGTTGGAAGCGGACGGCAGCGGGCGCTGGCTGCCGCTGGTCCAGGGACAGGGCGACCTGACCCCGGCCAACGGCTTCAAGACCCAGGCCGACGTGATGATCGAAACCCGGCGGGCCGCCGACCTGTCGGGGGCGACGCCGCTGGACCGGCCCGAGGATGTGGAGCCGAACCCCGTCAACGGGCGGGTCTACGCCATGCTGACCAACAATACCAAGCGCAAGGCGGATCAGGCCGACGGGCCCAACCCGCGCGGGCCCAACCCGTTCGGCCATGTGTTGGAGCTGACCCCCGCCGCCGGGCCGGACGGCACGCCCGACCATGGGGCCGACAGCTTTACCTGGGATATCCTGCTGCGGGCGGGCGACCCGTCGCGGCCCGACCATGACGCCCATTACCATCCGGCGACGGCGACGCAAGGCGCCTGGCTGGCGGCGCCCGACAATTGCGCCTTCGACCCCCGGGGCCGGTTGTGGATTTCGACCGACCAGGGGTCGAAGCAGAAAAAGAACGGCATCCCCGACGGCATGTACGCCTGCGATCTGGACGGCGCGGGCCGGGCGCTGACGCGGCTGTTTTTCACCTGTCCGCGCGACGCCGAAATGTGCGGCCCCGAATTCACGCCCGACGGCACGACCCTATTCGTCGCCGTGCAGCATCCGGGCGAGGGGTCGACCTTCGACGCGCCCTCGACCCGTTGGCCCGACTTCCGCGACGACATGCCGCCGCGCGCCGCCGTGGTCGCGATCACGCGCCCGGATGGTGGTCCCATCGGTGGACCCGGCGGCGGCTGAGATTATTACCCCCCCTGTCGCCGGTCCCGGTGACACCACCCTTGGAGGCGGACCCGCTTGGCCCGCCTTCTTTTTTAATTCGACAGGTCGGCCAGGGCCTGGCGGTGCAAGGCGGCGCTATCCGCGCCGAAACAACAGAACACGACCCGGTCGGGCAGGGCATTTTGACTGAGGAAGTCCGCGACCGTGCGAACGGCAATCCCCGCCGCGCGCGGGGCGGGGAACCCAAAAATACCGGTCGAGATCGCGGGAAATGCGATGGAGGTTAAACCCCGGTCGCGGGCCAGCAGCAACGACGCCCGGTACGCCCCGGCCAGCAAGGCATCTTCGCCCGCGCCGCCGCCGTGCCAGACGGGGCCGACGGCATGAATGACGAAACGCGCCGCAAGATCATGGCCCGGCGTGATGCGGGCATCGCCCGCCGGGCAAGGACCGGATTGTTTGACGATGGCGGCGCAATCGGCGGCCAGGGCTGGGCCGGCGGCGCGGTGGATCGCGCCGCAGACGCCGCCGCCCGGCGCCAGATGTTCATTGGCGGCGTTGACGATGGCGTCGGTGTCGAGGACGGTGATATCGGCCTCGACCACGGTCATGCGTTTGGAAAGGGCCATGCGCCGAGCTTATCAAACTTGGCCCGGCGCACCCAGAGCAGCCTGGGGATGGCCCGAAAGAAGGGGATTAAGCCTTTTTGGCTTCCTTGGCCCGCTCGATGGCCTGACGGATCAGGTCCATGGCCTGTTCCTTCTCGCCCCAGCCTTTGACCTTGACCCATTTGCCGGGCTCCAGGTCCTTGTAGTGCTCGAAGAAGTGGGCGATCTGGTCCAACAGGACCGGGCGGACGTCGCGGTAGTTGTCGACGTTGCCGTAGTACGGATGCAGGTCGTTGACCGGAACGCAGAGGATCTTTTCGTCGATCCCGCTTTCGTCTTCCATGATCAACACGCCGATCGGGCGCGAGCGAATGATAACGCCCGGCTGCACCGGGACCTGACCCAGAACCATGGCGTCGGCGGGGTCGCCGTCGTCGGATAGGGTGTGCGGGATGAACCCGTAATTCGACGGATAGTACATCGCCGTATGAAGGAAACGGTCGACGTACATCGCGCCGGATTCCTTATCCAGTTCGTACTTCACCGGGTTCCCGCCCATGGGGATTTCGATGATGACGTTGACGTCATAGGGGGCGTTTTCGCCCACCGGGATCTTGTCCATGTTCATGGCGCGGCTGTTCCTTGTTTCTTTGTGCCGTTCTGCGACGGGGCGGAATATATGTTGCGGTGCAGCAGATAGCAAATCCTGAGTGGGAAAACCTTGGGGAAATCTGGCCCCGCGGCATGACCGCCGCATGACCCTTTGTGCAGCGCCAAAGACCCCATTGACCGCGGGGCCATCGACCTGCCAATACTGGGGACACACCACTTATCCGATATCTGACCGCCGACGCCCGTTCTGGGCGCCTGCGGCCGCCTCTCGTTCCCTGAAAGGCCGCCGCCATCATGACCGCGCACCAGCCGACCCGACCCGCTTCGCCCGAAGCATCCTTCACCGAACTGTTCACGCCCAAACTCGTCACCGTCCTGCGCGAAGGCTATGGCCTGGCGCAATTGCGGGCCGACGCCGTCGCGGGCCTGACCGTGGCGATCGTCGCCCTGCCGCTGTCGATGGCCATCGCCATCGCCTCGGGCGCGACCCCGGCGCAGGGGCTTTACACCGCCATCGTCGGCGGGTTTTTCGTCTCCGCCCTGGGCGGCAGCCGGTTTCAGATCGGCGGCCCGGCGGGGGCCTTCATCGTGTTGGTCGCCGGGACGGTGCAGCAACACGGGATGGACGGCCTGATCCTGGCGACGGTCATGGCCGGGCTGATCCTGGCCGTGGTCGGGGTGCTGCGACTGGGCACCTACATCAAGTTCATTCCCTATCCGGTGACGGTCGGGTTCACTGCCGGGATCGCGGTGATCATTTTCGCCAGCCAGGTTCGCGACCTGTTGGGCCTGACCTTGACCGAGGCCGAACCCGGCCCCTTGTTGGAAAAGCTGCCGGTGCTGTGGCACGGCCTGGGGTCGTTCAACGGCGCGGCGCTGGCCCTGTCGGTCGGCACGGTCGCGGTCATCTCCGGGGTTTCGCGGTTCCTGCCGCGCTGGCCGGGGATGCTGATCGCCGTGGCCGGGGCGGCGGCGGCGGTCGCGGCCTTCAACCTGCCGGTCGAAACCATCGGCACCCGGTTCGGCGGCATTCCGCAGGACATTCCCCTGCCGACCCTGCCGGACATGACCCTGGCCAAGGTTCAGGCGGTGCTGCCCAACGCCGTCGCCTTCGCCCTGTTGGGCGCGATCGAATCCCTATTATCCGCCGTGGTCGCCGACGGCATGACCGGGCGGCGGCATCGCTCCAACTGCGAGCTGGTGGCGCAGGGGGCGGCCAACGTGGCTTCGGGCCTGTTCGGCGGCATCTGCGTGACCGGGACCATCGCCCGCACCGCGACCAACGTGCGCGCCGGGGCCCATGGGCCGCTGTCGGGCATGATGCATTCCGGGTTTTTGCTGATCTTCATTCTGGTCGCGGCCCCGCTCGCCGCCTATATCCCGCTGGCCAGCCTGGCCGGGGTGCTGGCCGTGGTGTCGTGGAAGATGATCGAAAAGCATGCCTTCGCGACCCTGTTGCGGGCGTCGCGCGGCGATGCGCTGGTTCTGCTGGCGACGCTGGGGCTGACGATCTTCCGCGATCTGACCGAGGCGATCATCGTCGGCTTCGCCTTGGGCTCGGTCCTGTTCATCCATCGCATGTCCAAGACCACGGCGGTGGAAAGCCACCGCCCGTTCGTGGCCGAGGACCATGCCGACAATGAGGACGGCGACCGCCATCCGTACGAGGAAGAAGCCGCCGACCCGGACGTCGTCGTCTACCGCATCGTCGGCGCGTTCTTTTTTGGGGCGGCCGCCTCCATCGGCTCTGTGCTGGAGCGTATCTCCGACACCCATAAGGCGCTGATCATCGATCTGGCGGCGGTGCCGTTCCTGGATTCGACCGCCGCCAACACCATCGAGGGCCTGGCCCATAAGGCGCAGCGCCAGGGCGTGCGCGTGATCCTGACCGGGGTATCGGTCAGCGTACGGCGCGACCTGACCGCCCACGAAATCACTCCGCCCCTGGTCGAATTCGAGCCGACCATCGACAGCGCCCTGGCCAAAGTACGAACGGCGGCGCCGACCAGCGCCGGCACCGCCGCTTAGCAGCTATCGGAAAAGGCTTAGGAGCCGGGCTGGAAGCCGACCGTGTCCTTGTACTTTTCCAACTCGGCCGGATCGAGATAGGCCTCTTCCCATTTCTTGATCTGGTCGAAGCCGGAGAAGGAATGGAAGTCGCCGGCCGGATGGCCCTTGAGGGAATCGAACACTTCGGATTCGACCAGCGGGCCGCGTTCCTTCATGTCGTACATCACGTCGAACAAGGCCTTCATCGTGGCGCGCATGCAAATGCCCGGGAAGATCGTGAGCGCGATGCCCAGCTCGTTCATTTCTTCCTCGTTCAAACGCGGCGACACGCCGGTCTGGTTGTACAGCACCGGGCCTTCGACCTGTTCGCAGACCTTGGCGATTTCCTCGCGGGTGGTCGGGCCTTCGACGAAGGCCACGTCGGCGCCGGCTTCCAGGTAGGCGTTAGCGCGTTCGATCGCGACGTCGATGTTGCCGCCGACCGCACCCCGGGCGTCGGTCCGGGCGATGATCACGAAATCGGGGTCCAGCTCGTCACGGATATCCTTGGCCGCGCGGAACTTGCCGCAGGATTCGGCCATGGGAATGACCTGACGCCCGGCGACATGGCCGCAGCGCTTGGGAATGATCTGGTCTTCGATATGGATGCCCGCGGTGCCGGTCTGGATGTATTCGCGGACGGCGCGGATCACGTTGATCGCGTTGCCGTAGCCGTTGTCGCAATCGGCGATCAGGGGGATTTTCACCGCGTTGGCGATGTAGCGGGCATTCAGATGCATTTCCGACATCGTCGCCAGGCCCGCGTCGGGCATGCCGAGCAGGGCCAGGGACGTGCCGTAGCCGGTCATGTAGACGGCGGGGAAGCCGACCTGTTCGATGATCTTGGCCGTCATGGCGTTGTAGCAGCCGGGGACGATCAGGGTTTCTTTGGCGTTGATAAGCTGACGCAAGCGTGTGGTGGCGCGCACGATGGGAGTCCTCCAAGGTTGGTTTTTCGTTGCCGGAGGCCGGTTTCCGCCATTGGGCCGGTCTCTTCAGGCCGGGATTTTGGCGGGTTTCCGATCGCGCGTCAGCATATTTTGTATACAAAATATAATTGCCGGGCCCCGGCGGGCGGGCATCGTCAGCGGAAATGGCGGTCTTTGTTCATCAGCCACAACAGAACCAGCAGCGCCGGAAGGGCCGCCAGGGTGGTGCCGACGAAATACGTCTGCCAGCCCAATGCCTGGGCCGCTTCGCCGCCGCCGGCGACGAAGATCTTACGCCCCAGGGCGGCGAAGGCCGACAGCAGGGCGTATTGCGTGGCGCTATAGGCCCGGTCGCACAGCCCCGACAGATAAGCGACGAAGGCCGCCGTGGCCATGGCCGAGGTCAGGTTCTCCAACGCAATGGTCACGGTCAACGCCGGGATCGACGGCCCCTGCCCAGCCAACCAGGCAAAGGCCAGATTGGCCAGGGCCTGCATCAGGCCGCAGGCGAACAAGGCGCGCAGCAACCCGAACCGCGCGACCAGCAATCCGCCCAGGATCGCGCCCGCGATGCTCATCGCGAAGCCCCAGGCCTTGGTCACGACCGCGATCTCGGTCTTGGTGAAGCCGATATCCAGATAGAACGGATTGGCCATCACGCCGAGCAGACCCTCGCCGTATTGGAACAGGGTAATGAAGACCAGCACCATGGCCCAGTTGCGCCGGGTCATGAAATCGCGGAACGGCTCGACCAGGGCCGTGCGGAACAGATCGTCGGCGCGGGCGGGCGGGCGTTTCGGCTCGGGCGCGGACAGGGTCGCGATCAGACCCACCACCATCAACCCGGCCATCGCAGCATAGGCCGCGTGCCAGCCCCATTGATCGGCGATCAGCAACGCCCCCGCGCCCGAGGCCAAAACACCGATGCGGTAGCCATTAACGAAGTTGGCCGTGCCGGGACCTTCCATTTCGCGGTCCAGGCTGTCGATGCGGTAGGCGTCGGCAACGATGTCCTGCGTCGCCGAGGCCGCCGCCAGGACGACCGCCCAAAACGCGGTCAGGGCCAAGTTCTGCGTCGGGTCGGAGAACCCCAGGAACAGGATCGCCAGGGCGACCGTGCCCTGGGCCAACAACAGCCACGACCGGCGCTGCCCCAACCGCTTGGTCAGATACGGGATCGCCATGTGATTGACCACCGGGGCCCAGGCCGGTTTGAACACATAGGCCGACCCGGCCAGGGCGAACCAGCCGATGGCGGCGATGCTCAGGCCCGATTCCTTCAACCAGGCCGACAACGTGGAAAATACCAGGAGATAGGGAAGCCCGCTGGCGAAGCCCAGAAACAGCTGGGTCAGCGCCGGGCCGCGCGCATGCAGGGTAACCGCCCGGACCCAACCGGGCCGATGGGGCCGGGAAATGGCGGGACCGGATTGCGTGGGGTCAGGCAACGGGCTCGAACTTGCCCTGCGCGCCGTCGTAGACCGACAGTTCCGCCGTGGCGATGTCGATGTACCAGCCGTGCAAGCTTAGATCGCCCGACTGCACCCGTTCGCGCACCCAGGGGAAAGTCGTTAGGTTTTCCAAGGAAACCAAAACCGAGTTCTGTTCGCAGGCCCGGGTGCGGGTGGCGTCGTCGGCCCCCGACATGGTCGCCAGCACGCGGCGGTGGGCCGCCGCCAGCATCGACACCCAGCGGGTGACGAAGGTGAATTCGCCGGAATCCGTGTCGGCGTTCATCATCGCCTTGACCCCGCCGCAGTGGGCATGGCCCAGGACGATCACGTGTTTGACGCCCAGGCCCAGCACCGCGAACTCCAACGCCGCCGAGGTGCCGTGGAACTTGCCGTCTTCTTCCAACGGCGGGACCAGGTTGGCGACGTTGCGGATCATGAACAGATCGCCCGGATCGGTCTGGAACAGGGTCGCCGGCTCAACCCGCGAGTCGGAACAGGCGACAACGCAGATCTGCGGACGTTGACCCTGGGTCACGAGCTCCTGGATCAGCGGTTTCGAGTCCTGAAAGGCCCCGGTCCGAAACCGGCGGTAGCCTTCGATCAATTTGTTCACGTTGGCGCTCATGCTCGCCGGTCCTTTAGCGCTTAGGCCGTTTCCGCTTCGCGGCGTTTCTCGGCCTTCTTCCGTTCGTTGGGGTCCAGGATCGCCTTGCGCAGACGGATCGCCTTGGGCGTGACCTCGACCCGTTCGTCATCGCCGATGTAGCTGATGGCCTGTTCCAAGGTCAACCTCCGGGGCGGGGTCAGGCGGATCGAATCGTCCTTGCCCGAAGCCCGCACGTTGGTCAGCTGCTTGGCCTTCAGCGGGTTCACTTCCAGATCGTTGGAACGCGAATTCTCGCCGATGATCATGCCTTCATAAACCGCTTCGCCGGACCCGATGAACATGATGCCGCGTTCTTCCAGGTTGGCCAAGGCATAGGCGACGCTTTGGCCCGGAGCGTTGGAGATCAACACGCCGTTGCGCCGACCCGGGACCGGGCCGCGATGCGGGCCATAGGAATGGAACAGGCGGCTCATCACGCCGGTGCCCCGCGTTTCGGTCAGGAAGTCGCCGTGATAGCCGATCAGGCCACGGGTCGGGACCAGGAATTCCAACCGGGTCTTGCCGCCGCCGGACGGCTTCATGGCCAGCAACTCGCCCTTGCGCAGGCTTAAGGATTCAACGACCACGCCCGAGAATTCCTCGTCCACGTCGACGACCACTTCTTCCAACGGCTCTTCGCGCTGGCCCGTCTCCGGGTTGGAGCGGAACAGCACGCGCGGCCGCGAGATCGACAGCTCATAGCCTTCGCGGCGCATCTGTTCGATCAACACGCCGAGCTGCAATTCGCCACGCCCGGCAACGTCGAAGGCGTTGTCGTCGGGGGTGTCGGTGATGCGGATCGCCACGTTGCCCTCGGCTTCGCGTTCCAGGCGCTGACGGATCACGCGGGACTGCACCTTGTCGCCGTCTTTACCGGCCAGGGGCGAGTCGTTGATCGAGAACGTCACCGACAGGGTCGGCGGATCGACCGGCTGCGCTTCCAGGGCTTCGGCCACTTCCGGATCGCACAGGGTATCGGCGACCGTCGCCTTGGTCAGACCGGCGATGGCGACGATGTCGCCCGCCTGGGCCTGATCGACCGGCTGGCGCTTCAGATCGCGGAACACCAGGATCTTGGAAACCCGGCCCTGTTCGATCAGCGTGCCGTCGCGGCGCAGGGCCTTGATCGGCATGTTGGCGTCGAGGGTGCCCGATTGAATGCGACCGGTCAGGATACGGCCAAGATAGGGGTCGGCCTCGACCGTGGTCGCCAGCATGCGGAACGGCGCGTCGTCGGAGCCGACGTCGGGCGAAGGCACGTGTTCGACGATTTTGCGGAACAGGGGCTGCAGGCCGTCGTCATTGGCGTCGGGCGCATCACCGGCCCAGCCGTCGCGGCCCGAAGCATAAAGCAGGGGGAAGTCGAGCTGCTGATCGTTGGCGTCCAGAGCCGCGAACAGGTCGAACACTTCTTCATGCACTTCGTCGATGCGGGCGTCGGGGCGGTCGACCTTGTTGATCACCACGATCGGACGCAGGCCCAGTTTCAACGCCTTGCCCAAAACGAACTTGGTCTGCGGCATCGGGCCTTCGGCGGAATCGACCAACAGCAACACGCCGTCGACCATACCCAGGATGCGTTCGACCTCGCCGCCGAAATCGGCGTGGCCAGGCGTATCGACGATGTTGATCCGGTACTTGTCCCATTCGACCGAGGTGCACTTGGCCAGAATGGTGATGCCCCGCTCCCGTTCCAAGTCCCCGGAATCGAGGGCCCGTTCGGCCACGGCCTGGTTGGCGCGAAACGCGCCCGATTGACGCAGCAGCCCGTCGACAAGCGTGGTCTTGCCGTGGTCGACGTGGGCGATGATGGCGATATTGCGGAGCAAGGTCCGGGTCATTGAGGGGTTATCCTGAAAAAGGTTGTTGGTGGCGGCGCTGCTGCCGCCCCCGATGATTTAAGGTCAGGCGTCCGCCCGCAGCTTCAGCGCCAGGGCCGCCTTAAGATCCGTTTCCGGGCGCGCGCCGATCTGCGAGATCACTTCGGCGGCGGCAATGCCGCCCATGCGCGCGCTGGTGACAAGTGTTTCGCCGTGGGTATATCCGTAAAGGAACCCGGCGGCATAAGCATCGCCAGCACCCGTCGTGTCAAGCACATGTTCAACAGGTGTCGCGGCGACGGTCTGCATGCCTTCGGCGCTGACGATGACCGAGCCCTTTTCCGAACGGGTCAGGGCGGCGATTTTGCAGTGGCCTTTGACCTTTTCCACGGCAGCATCGAAGTTATCGACCTGATAGAGAGACATGATCTCGTCCTCGTTGGCGAACAGGATGTCGATATGGCCTTCGATCAGGTCCAGGAAGTCGGCGCGGTGACGGTCGACGCAAAACGCATCGGACAAGGACAGGGAAACCTCGCGGCCCGCGTCCTTGGCGGCGGCGGCGGCGGTGCGGAAGGCCTCTTTAGCTTCTTCCGGGTCCCACAGATAGCCTTCCAGATAGGTCACCTTGGCGGCCTTGATGACGTCCAATTCCACATCGGCCGGGCCGAGGTGAATGCTGGCGCCCAGATAGGTCAGCATGGTGCGCTGGGCATCGGGCGTGACCAGGACCAGGCAATTGGCCGTGGCCGGACCATCTTCTGCCGGGGCGGTATCGAAGTGCACGCCGAGCGAGCGGATATCGTGGCTGAAGATACGGCCGAAGGCATCGCTTTTGACCTTGCCCATGAACGCCGTCTTGGCGCCCAGACCGGCCAGCACCGCGATGGTGTTGGCGGCGGAACCGCCGGAACATTCCATGGCCGGTCCGGCCTTGTCATAGACCTTGGCCGAGGTCGCTTCATCGACCAGGGTCATGGCCCCTTTGCTCAGGCCCTCGCTTTCAAGGAAGGCATCGTCGGTTTGGGTCAGGACATCGACAATAGCGTTGCCGATGCCGACGACGTCGAAGCGGGGATCGCTCATGAAAGCCTCTCTTTGCTTTTAACTTTAAAATATGGGTTCGAATCGGGGGCCAGTCGGCGCGGAGTATAGCGATGGCGGGCCCGGCGTCCACCCCGGCGGCAACCCGACGGCGACATGCCCCCCATGCGCAAGGCGCGGGCCTTGCGGCCAGACGGCGGCACGGCGTACAACCTGACAGGACCTGATCGACAGCAACGACAACAGGACGTCCCTTTCCCATGATCGATGCCCTTATCAAAGGCGTGCAACAACTGGGTGACAAACGCACCCAAAAGCCGCTGTGGATTTCCGTGGCCGTGGCCATCGGCGTGTTCGCCGCCCTTTGGATCGGCCTCGGCGCGCTGATCAAATACACCGCGATCTTCGAGTTGGGCTGGCTTGAGACCATCGCCGACGGGCTGGGCTGGGCCCTGGTTCTGGTCGTCACCTGGGTTTTGTTCCCGGGCGTGGTGTCCGCCGTGGTCGCCTTGTTCCTGGATCAGGTCGCGGAATCGGTCGAAGCCCGCCATTACCCCGGCCTCGGCCCGGCCCTGGGCCAGACCGCGGGCGAACAGGTCATGACGGCACTGCGCTTTCTCGGTGTGATGGTCGTCCTTAACCTGGTGATCCTGCCGACCATGTTGATGGGGCCGGTTTATCCGGTGCTGTTCTATTGCGTGAACGGCTATCTGCTGGGCCGCGAATATTTTGAAATGGTCGCCGCCCGGCGGATCGACATGCGCAGCACCTTCGCCCTGCGTCGGGCGCATAGCGGGCGTTTGTTCCTGACCGGGGTCGCGATTGCCTTTCTTTTGACAATTCCGGTCGTCAACCTGCTGACGCCTGTGATCGCGACCGCGGCCATGGTCCATCTGTTCGAGGGCTGGCGGCGGCGCGCGGGCGGCGGGATCAACGGCGGCGGAAACGCCCGAGCGACGGGCACCGACGTGGCCCAAGCCGGGGCCAATTCCGTGCTGGACGGATCGGGACCCAGAGCGTAAGTAGGTGTCTATGTTTGGGAAGAAGAAGGGCGGCTCGCCCGAAACGGCGCCGGCCGCCCGGAAGGAAACGGACGTGAGCGACGAACACAACGAAGACAGCGGCGATTTGTCCGCTCCCCCCCTGAAACCCTTTTCCCGTAAGGGCTCGCACGCGCCGAAGCCGCCGGCTTCGTCCGGCATGAGCAGCGACATGCATCGCCGCCCGCCCGAAGTGCCCAGCACCGCGCGGCGCATCGAACGCGCCCGTTCGCTGGATTCCGGCTCGGACCAGAAGCGATTGATCGTCGGACGCGACATTTCCCTGACCGGTGAAATCAATTCCTGCGACCGCCTGATCGTCGAAGGCCAGGTCGAAGTGACCCTGCCCGGCGCGCGGTTGATCGAAATCGCCCCCACGGGCGTGTTCAAAGGCAACGCCGACGTCGAAGAAGCGGACATTTCTGGTCGTTTCGAAGGCGAACTGACTGCCCGCGGCCGTTTGATCGTGCGCGCCGGTGGCCGGGTCCAAGGCAAGATCCGCTATGGCCGGATCGTCATCGAACAGGGTGGCGAGATCGCCGGCGACATGCAGACCCTGGACGACAGCCGCGACTAGGTCGGTGGCCTTTCCCCGATTTCACGTCCTTCTCGGGCCGCTCCTGGCGGGCGGCCTGCTGAGCGCTTGCGCGACGGACGACATGGCCGGCTTCGTGCCCGTGGCGGAAACCCCGATGAAGGCCGCCGCCGCCCCGTCGTCGACAATGCCGTCTTCAAACGGACCCGAGGTCACGGCCCTCCCGCCCCTGCCCCATGTCACCGCGGATGAGGTTTTGGGCTTCACCCGCCCGGATTTGTTGGCGACGTTCGGCCCCCCGGCCTTTCGCCGGGTCGACAAGCAGGCGGAAATCCTGCGCTTTCGCGGCGCGGATTGCATGCTGGACGTGTTCCTGTATCACGACGGCAAGGACAACACCGCCGGGCGCGTCGCCCATGTCGAGGCCCGCAACACCAAGGGTAAGACCGTCGACCGCGAGGCCTGCATCAGCGTGACCCCGCGCACGCGCGGTTAACACGCCGAACTGGTTAAACCGTCTTTCCCTTGAACCGGCACAGGTCAGCGACGACGCAGACCTGACAATCGGGCTTTCGCGCCTTGCAGACGTAGCGGCCATGCAGGATCAGCCAGTGATGGGCGTGGCGCATGTAGGCCTGGGGCGTGACCTTCAGCAATTTCTTTTCAACCGCCAGCGGCGTCTTGCCGGGGGCAAGGCCGGTACGGTTTCCGATCCGGAAAATATGAGTATCGACGGCGATGGTCGGCTCGCCGAAGGCGATGTTGCGGACCACGTTGGCGGTCTTGCGCCCGACGCCGGGCAGGGCTTCCAACGCCGCCTGATCGTTGGGAACTTCCGATCCGTATTGCGCGATCAATATCTGCGACAACTTATATACATTGGCGGCCTTGGTGCGGTACAAGCCGATGGTCTTCACGTAATCCCTGATCGTGGCCTCGCCCAATGCGGCCATTTTCTCCGGCGTGTCGGCGATCTTGAACAACGGTCCCGTGGCCTTGTTCACGCCGACATCCGTGGCCTGGGCCGACAACACCACGGCAACCAACAGGGTGAACGGGTTGACCCAGTCCAACTCTCCCTTCGGCTCCGGGTTCTGTTCCTGGAGGCGGCGGTAAAATTCCTCGACGTCTGCTTTCTTCATGGCACTTTCTTCACGGCGGGGGCCGGATACCGGCAATTGACTCAAGTCATGCCCGGCGGGGCGGGGGGCCGATAGATTGCACCGAGCAAAGGCGCGGAACAACCGATGAACGACACATCTTATCCCCTCAAGCGGCATTTCTGGCAGCGCATCGCGCCGGGGCTGGTGGTCCTGTTGGGGGCTATGGTCGCCGCCAGCGTGTTCGCCGTGATCCGAACGACGGAAAGCATTTACCTGGAACTCGCCCGCCAACGGGCCGAGGCCGTTTCCGCTGCCGTGTCCCATTCCGCGCCCGAGGCCTGGGCCCATCTATTGGCCCATGGCGATACCCGCGCCGACCATGAAAAGCTGCGCCCCGCGATCGAACAGGAAGTCCGCGAACTGCGCATTCAGGCGATGAAGGTCTACAACCTGGCGGGGCAGGTCCTGTATTCGACCGACGCCGCCGATTTCGCCAAGCGCGAGACCAATGCGGCGATGAAGACCGTTGTATTCGACGGCACGCCGGTCCTGGTCCGGATCAAGGAAAACGGCCAGGACCTGTATGAAATCTACGTCCCGGTACGAGACGCCAACGGCGACATCGCCGCCGTGTTCGAACTGTACGAACCGGTCGACTACCTGGACGCCTTGCTCTATCGCTCGGGCGTTCTGGCGGCGGTCGTCCCCGTGATCGGGCTGGTCCTGCTGCTGGTCGGATTGGGCCTTTTGGTCCGGCGCGGCCAGCGCGAAATCGACAGCCGGTCCCGCGCCCTGGCCGACACCCAACGCAAACTGGAAAGTTTCGTCTCGGCCAGCGCCGTCGATGCCGCGCGGGGCGGCGGCGACATCCCGTCGCAGCGTGTGCGCCTGACCCTGTTCTATTCCGACGCCCGCGACTTCACCGGCTATTCGGAAAGCAACCCGCCGGAGCGTGTGGTCTGGTTCCTGAACGAATTGATGGGCATCCAGGTCGCCGCCGTCGAGGCCCATGGCGGCGACGTCGACAAGATGATCGGCGATGCCCTGCTGGCCCGGTTCGACGGCGCGGACGCCGAGGCCCGCGCCCTGGCCGCCGCGCGCGACGTTCAGTCCGAGCTGACCCGCGCCAACCTGCCGCGCCCGGTCGGCATCGGCGTTTATACCGGCGAGGTCATTTCCGGCGCGATTGGGGCCGCCCACCGCCGCGACTTCACCGTGATCGGCGATGGCGTGAACGTGTCCGCCCGGCTGTGTTCCGCTGCCGGCGCCGGCGAGATCGTGACCGATGCCGACACCCTGACGGCCGCCGGCCCGGGCGCTGGCGACGGCTTCGGTCCGGAAGAGCCGATCACCGTCAAGGGTCGGCGCGAAGCCGTGCGCATTCATCGCTTCATCAGCCCGGCAGGAACTTGATCCGGGCAATTGACGAAGGCCCTTTTCGACCCCGCCCCGGCTTGCGTATCATGCGGTTCATGGACGAAAACGATCACGGTCACGAATACGATCCAGACGCCTGCGTCTTCCGGACCGAGCTGCGCCCGCATCGATCGGCGACGCTGCGTGGCGTTCATATTTTCATGTGGGTGTTGGCCGTGTTCTGGGTGCCGCTGGCGGCGCTGTTGATCGTGATCGGGGCCTGGCCGGTGTTTCCGTTTTTGGGTGGCGAGCTGCTGCTGCTCTACGGTTTGTTCCGGCTGAACCTGCGGCGCGGGCGCGAGGTCGAGACCATTGCCGTCACGCCCCGCGAACTGAGCGTCGAACGGGTCAGCCATTGGGGCAAGCGCGACCGCTGGACCTTTCAGCCGCAATGGCTGCAGATACAGGTGGATGAGCCGAAGGGATTGGGCTCGCGCCTGTTGCTGCGCTCGCACGGGCGGTCATTGGCGATCGGCCGCTTCCTGACCTTGGACGAAAAGAAATCGACCGCCGAAACCCTGAAGCGGGTTTTGGACGACGTCCGCAATCCCGCCTTGATCTAAAGTTTGGTCGCGGGACTAGCTCAGGCCCAACACATCCCGCATCGAATACAGGCCGGGGGCCTTGCCCTCGCACCACAGGGCCGCGCGCACCGCGCCGCGGGCGAATATATCGCGCCCGCCCGCGCGGTGGGTCAGCTCGATCCGTTCCGCCGGACCGGCGAAGATCACCGTATGGTCCCCAACCACGTCGCCGCCGCGCAGAGTGGCATAGCCGATGGTCCCGTCCGGGCGCGGGCCGGTATGGCCCTCGCGGCTCATCACCGCACTGGCGTCATGATCGATGCCGCGCCCTTCGGCGGCGGCCTTGCCCAGCATCAACGCCGTGCCCGAGGGCGCGTCGATCTTGTGCTTATGGTGCATTTCCACGACCTCGATGTCGTAGTCGGGGCCGAGGATCGCCGCCGCCTGCTTGGCCAGACCGACCAGCAGGTTGACGCCGAGCGACATGTTGCCCGCCTGCACGACCGGCACCTTCGCCGCCGCCGCGTCGACCGCGGCCTGCTGCTCGGCGCTCAGGCCCGTGGTGCCGATGACCATGGCCGTTCCGGCCTGGGCCGCCATCGCCGCATGGGTCGCCGTCGCCGCTGGAACGGTGAAATCGATGACCACGTCGGCCGCCGCGAACACCGCCGCCGCGTCGTCGCTGACCAGCGCGCCGACCGCACCGGCGCCGACCATCAGGCCCATGTCCTGGCCGATATAGGGGCTGCCCGATTGCTCCGTGCCGCCGGACAGGCTGGCGCCCGCCGTGTCCAACACGGTCTGGGTCAACATCCGACCCATCCGCCCGCAGCAACCGACAATTCCGATTTTCATAGGATCACTCCGTTCCCGCCCGATTTGCTTGAGGGGAATCTATGGAGAGCGACGCCGGAAGGGAACCCAAAAATCCAGGAACCGTCCTGAAGACTAGTCCTTCAGGTCCTCCCACAGCTCTTTGACCTTGTCGAAGAAGCCGGTGGATTGGGGGTTCTGGGTTTTCTGGTCGCTGGCATCCGCGAATTCCTTGAGCAGCTCTTTCTGCTTGTCGGTCAGGTTCTGCGGGGTTTCGACCTGGACCTGGACGAACATGTCGCCGCGCGCCTTGGACCGCATGACCGACATGCCCTTGCCCGACAGGCGCAGTTGATGGCCCGTCGGCGTGCCCGCCGGAATGGTGATGCGGGCGAGCTTGCCTTCGATCGTCGGCACCTCGACCTGGCCGCCCAGGGCCGCCGTGGTCATGGGGATCGGCACGCGGCAGTGGATGTCCGCGCCGTCGCGGTGGAAGAAGCGGTGCGGGCGGATCGCCAGGAACAGATACAAATCGCCCGGCGGCGCGCCGCGCAGACCAGCCTCGCCCTCGCCGGAGAGGCGAATGCGCGTGCCGTCCTCGACCCCGGCGGGGATGGTGACGCTGAGGGTCTTTTCCTTGTGCACGCGCCCGGCCCCGCCGCAAACCTTGCAGGGGTCCTTGATCACCGTGCCCCGGCCCTGACAGGTCGGGCAGGTCCGTTCGACCGTGAAGAAACCGGATTGCGAGCGCACGCGACCAGCGCCGCCGCAAGTGGGACAAGTGGTCGGCGCGGCACCGCCCTCGGACCCCGTGCCGTCGCAGGCCTCGCAGGAGACCGAGGTCGGCACGCGGATTTCGGCCTTCTTGCCGTGGAAGGCTTCTTCCAACGACAGGTCCATGTTGTAGCGCAGGTCGGCCCCATGGCCGCCCGCATGCCCACCGCGGCCACCCCGGCCGCCCATGAACTCGCCGAACATTTCTTCGAAGATATCGCCGAAGCCGGAAAAACCCTGCCCGCCGCCGCCGAAGCCTTCGTAGCCGCCGCCACCGCCGCCTTCGAACGCGGCATGACCGAAGCGGTCATAGGCGGCCCGCCTTTCCGCGTCCTTCAGAACCTCATAAGCCTCGTTCAGTTCCTTGAACTTCTTCTCGGCTTCCTGGTCATCGGGATTGCGGTCGGGATGGTATTTCATCGCGAGCTTGCGATAGGCGCTTTTCAACTCGCCTTCGTCGGCGTCGTTCTTCACGCCGAGAATGTCATAGTAATCGCGCTTGTCAGCCATCGAAGGTCCTCCCGGACATCAGGACAATGGAAAGAGACCCCGTTCGGAGAAGCGCCGGGAGAAATTCCCCCGGCGCATCCGAAACTTAGTCGTCTTTCTTGTCCTTGCCGTCCTTGTCCGGATTGACTTCCTCGAAGTCGGCATCGACCACGGTGGCGTCGTCGCCGTCCTTGCCGGTTTCGGCAGAGGCTTCGGCATCGTCGCCGCCTTCTTCCTGGGCCGCCTTGTACATGGCTTCACCCAGCTTCATGGCCGCCTGGGACAGGGCTTCGCACTTGGCGTTGATCGCCTCGGCGTCGTCGCCTTCCTTGGCTTCCTTCAACTCTTCGACCGCGGCTTCGATCGCCGACTTTTCGTCCGCGCCGATCTTGTCGCCATAGTCGGCGAGGTTCTTTTCGGCCGAGTGGATCAGGGTGTCCGCCGTGTTGCGGGCTTCGACCAGGCCGCGACGCTTCTTATCGTCGTCGGCATGGGCCTCGGCTTCCTGAACCATCCGTTCGATGTCGTCATCGGACAAACCGCCCGAGGCCTGGATGCGGATCTGCTGTTCCTTGCCCGTGGCCTTGTCCTTGGCCGACACGTTGACGATGCCGTTGGCGTCGATGTCGAAGGTGACTTCGATCTGCGGCAGGCCGCGCGGGGCCGGCGGAATACCCATCAGGTCGAACTGACCCAACAGCTTGTTGTCCGCCGCCATTTCGCGTTCGCCCTGGAACACCCGGATGGTCACGGCCCCCTGGTTGTCCTCGGCGGTCGAGAAGACCTGGGACTTGCGGGTCGGGATCGTGGTGTTGCGGTCGATCAGGCGGGTGAACACACCGCCCAGGGTTTCGATACCCAGGGACAGCGGCGTCACGTCGAGCAGCAGGACGTCTTTGACGTCGCCCTTCAGCACGCCGCCCTGAATGGCGGCGCCCAGCGCGACCACTTCGTCGGGGTTGACGCCCTTGTGCGGCTCGCGACCGAAGAATTCCTTCACCACTTTGTGGACCTGCGGCATGCGGGTCATACCGCCGACCAGGATGACCTCATCGATTTCGGAAGCCTTCAGGCCCGCATCCTTGAGCGCCTTTTTGCAGGGCTCGATGGTGCGTTCCACCAGGTCTTCGACCAGGGCTTCCAACTTGGCGCGGGTCAGCTTGAGGTTAAGGTGCTTCGGGCCGGACTGATCGGCCGTGATGAACGGCAGGTTGACCTCGGTCTGCTGCGTCGAGGACAGCTCGATCTTGGCCTTTTCCGCCGCTTCCTTAAGACGCTGCAGGGCCAGCCGATCGTTGCGCAGATCGATGCTGTTTTCTTTTTTGAACTCGTCGGCGAGGTAGTCGACGATGCGCTGGTCGAAGTCTTCGCCGCCCAGGAAGGTATCGCCGTTGGTCGACTTCACTTCGAACACGCCGTCGCCGATTTCCAGCACCGACACGTCGAACGTGCCGCCGCCAAGGTCATAGACCGCGATGACGCCGGAATCTTTCTTGTCCAGGCCATAGGCCAGGGCCGCCGCGGTCGGCTCGTTGATGATGCGCAGCACTTCCAGACCGGCGATCTTGCCCGCGTCCTTGGTCGCCTGACGCTGGGAATCGTTGAAGTACGCCGGGACGGTGATGACCGCCTGGGTGACGCTTTCGCCCAGGTAGCTCTCCGCCGTTTCCTTCATCTTCTGCAGGATGAAGGCCGAAATCTGGCTGGGGCTGTATTTGTTGTCGTCGACCTGAACCCAGGCGTCGCCGTTATCACCCTTGGTGATGTTGTACGGGACGAGCTTCTTGTCCTTTTCGACCATCTTGTCGTCGAAACGGCGCCCGATCAGGCGCTTGATGGCGAACAGGGTGTTTTCCGGGTTGGTCACCGCCTGGCGCTTAGCCGGGAGGCCGGTCAGGCGCTCGCCGGAGTCGGTGAAAGCGACCATCGAGGGCGTGGTCCGGGCCCCTTCGGAGTTTTCGATCACCTTCGCGTCCTTGCCGTCCATCACGGCGACGCAGGAGTTGGTGGTGCCCAGATCGATACCGATAACCTTACTCATTTGTATGTCCTTTCCTTTAGGCAAACCGTCCAGGGCCCGATCGCGGCGCCCTCCGGAGGCTTCCATCAATGTTTCAGGGGCTCATTAACCCATGCCCGGCGGGAAGAAAAGTTTTCCGCCGCTACATTACACGGCCCAGGGTTAACAGGCTCCTGCCAAAACCGCAGCAAAGACCATTGCGGTTCGGGGGTTATATAAGAGGGCCGAAAGCCCCCCGCAACCCGCCGAACGGTAAAATCCAAAGCAATCAACCGCCCGGATTTCACCTGGATTTCAACGGCATTCGCGTGGATTTCCTATAGCTCCTCGTTGACCTGACCGCCCGCGCCGGGGCCGCCCTGTTCATAGGCCTTACCGTCGCCGGATGCAGCCTCGCCCGCCGGGGCCGCCGGGGCGACCGGTTCGGGCTTCGGCCCGCCCTTGGTCACGCCGACCTTGGCCGGGCGCAGCAGACGATCGTGCAGCATGTAGCCGGCTTCGATCACTTGGGCGACCGTGCCCTGCGGCTTGCTTTCATCGGGGATTTCGAACAGCGCCTCATGGGCGTTGGAATCGAACCGCTGGCCCAGCGGATCAATCCGCTTGATGCCGTTGCGTTCCATCGCCGACAGCAATTCGCGTTCGGTCATTTCCACGCCGGTCGCCAGGGTTTCCAGCGTGTCGGAGGTTTTACGCGCCTCGGCGTCGATACTGTCGAGCGCGCGGCGCAGGTTGTCGCCCACGCCCAGCACGTCGCGGGCGAACGAAGCGACCGCGTATTTCGACGCATCCTGTTTGTCGCGCTCGGCCCGGCGACGCACGTTTTCGGCCTCGGCCAGGGCGCGCAGCATGTGGTCCTTGGTTTCGGTCAGCTGCGCTTCCAGCTCGGCCACGCGCGCGGCCAGGTCGTCTTCCGCCGGGGCGGTGTCCTCGGGCGCGGTGTCGGCGTCGCGGGTCATCGACGGGATCGGGGCCTCGCCTTCCGGCGCGGCGGCGCCTTCGGGGGCGGGCGCCTCGTCGGGTGTTTGCTCAGGTGTCTGTTCAGGTTTGCTTTCTGACATGTCGGTTCCTTTGGGGGGTTCCTTTGGTGCGTTCTGCCGTCCGGAGCAGCGGCGATGTTAGCGCCGACGCCCGGCGCCGATGAAGCCGCCGATCAGATCGGCGGTGTAATCGACCATGGGGATGATGCGGGAATAGTTCATGCGGGTCGGGCCGATGACCCCGACCGCGCCGATGATCTGTTGTTGTTCGTTGCGGTACGAGCGCACGACCATGGCGCAGCCCGACACATTGAACAAGGTATTGTCCGCGCCGATGAAAATCTGCACGCCGTCGGCAGTGTCGGCCATCGACAGAATACGCAGCATCTGTTCCTTGGTTTCCAAAGCCGAGAACAGGCCGCGAATGCGTTCCAGATCGGTGACCAGATTGACGTCTTCCAACAGATGCGCCTGACCGCGCACGATCAGCGACCCGCCGGACGAGGCGTCGCCCCCGGCCCAGGTCGCCAAGCCGCCCTCGACCAGGCGGGCGGTCAGCTCGTCCAACTGCGCGCGCTGGTTTTCCAACTCGGTCATGATGTCGCCGTGGGCATCAGTGATGCTGCGCCCGACCAGCTTGGCCGACAGATAGTTCGTCGCCTGAACCAAAGCCGACGCCGGCAGGTCGGCCGGGATTTCCATGATCCGGTTTTCGACCACACCCGATTCCGTGACCAGGATGACCAGGGCGCGACCGGGGCTGAGGTGTACGAATTCAATATGCTTGAGCGGGCTTTCGGTCTTGGGCGCGACCACCAGCGACGCGCAATGGGCCAAGCCCGAGAGCGTCTGCGTCGCTTGTTCCAACAGACCCTCGACCGAGCTGGAGGTACCCGCGCATTGGCTTTTGATCGAGGCGCGTTCGGTTTCGGTCAGATTCCCGACCTCGAGCAGCCCGTCGACATAGAGGCGCAGGCCGGATTCCGTCGGCAGCCGCCCGGCGGACGTATGGGGCGAGAACAACAAACCCATGTCTTCCAGATCGGCCATGACGTTGCGCACCGTCGCGGGCGACAGCGAGACCGGCAAGCGGCGCGCCAACGTGCGGGAGCCCACGGGCTCGCCCGTTTCGACGTAGCTTTCGACGATCTCGCGAAAGATCTGGCGCGAACGGTCGTTGAGTTCCTCGATCATGGTCCCGGTCCGGTTCGGACGTTCGATCCTGGTAGTGGATGAATGTTGCGTGAAAATCTGGCGTAACGAAATCTCGCTTGGGCGGAATTTAGTCGCCGCGCCGGGCGGTTGCAATGCCCCGGCACGTCAGCGGGGGGCGATGCCTAACCCTGGCCCCAACCCTGGCCGAATTGCCGGGTTTACCGGGCCGGGCGGCGCGGGTAGTGTGCCGCTCCAGGGAAATTCACCAATCCAATATACCAAGGGGACTACTGTATGAGACCGTCGGGCCGCGCCACAGACCAATTGCGCGACATCGTTCTGGAACCGGGCTTTGCCAAATACGCCGAAGGATCGTGCATGGCGCGGTTCGGCGAAACGCACGTTTTGTGCACCGCGTCGGTCGAGGAACGGGTCCCCGGCTGGATGCGCGACAGCGGCAAGGGTTGGGTCACGGCGGAATACGGCATGCTGCCCCGGGCCACGGCGCAACGCACCAACCGCGAAGCGGCGCGCGGCGGACAATCCGGCCGGACCCAGGAAATCCAGCGCCTGATCGGGCGGTCCTTACGGGCCGTCACCGACCTGAAAGCCATGGGCGAGGTGCAGGTTCGCCTGGATTGCGACGTGATCCAGGCTGACGGCGGCACCCGCACCGCGGCGATCACCGGATCTTACGTGGCGCTGCATCTGGCGTTTCAGCGCTGCGTCGATTTGGGTCTGATGAAGGCCCTGCCCCTGACCGATCAGGTCGCCGCCGTTTCCTGCGGCATCTATAAGGACCAGGAAGTCCTGGACCTGGATTACGCCGAGGATTCCAACGCCCAGGCCGACGCCAACTTCGTTCTGACCGGGCGCGGCGGGATCGTCGAAATCCAGGGCACGGCGGAAGAAGAGCCCTTTTCGCAAAGCCAGTTCGACGATCTGATGAAGCTGGCGCGCAAGGGCGTCGATGAACTTTGCCTGGCGCAACGCCGGGCCATCGGGCTGGAGTAACGGCGGTGGCGCGGACGTTTACAGAAGACCGTCTGGTTATCGCCACCCACAATCCCGGCAAATTGCGCGAGATTCAGGACCTGTTGGTTCCGTTCGGGGTTCAGGTGACCTCGGCCGGGGAACTGGGCCTGCCCGAGCCGGTCGAAGACGGCGACACCTTTCAAGCCAATGCCTTGATCAAGGCCCATGCGGCGGCGCAGGCCTCGGGCCTGCCGGCGTTGGCCGACGATTCCGGGCTGGCCGTCTCTGCCCTGGGTGGGGCGCCCGGCATTCATTCCGCCCGTTGGGCCGGTCCGGAAAAGGATTTCGGCCAGGCGATGGAGCGGATTTGGGAGCTGATCCTGGAATCCGAAGACCGCCGCGCCCATTTCGTCTGCGCCCTGGCCCTGGCTTGGCCGGACGGCCACGCCGATGTGTTCGAGGGCCGCGTCGACGGCACGCTGATCTGGCCACCCGCAGGGGACAAGGGCTTCGGCTACGACCCGATGTTCCAACCCGAAGGCTATTTCATCACCTTCGGCGAAATGGACCCCGAAGCCAAACACCGCATCAGCCACCGCGCCCATGCCTTCGAACAACTGGTCACGGCCTGTTTCCGGGGCCGGGGCTGACGCCGCCATGACCGGCCAGGCGGCCGCCCGCGCAGAAATCGACCCGACAACGCCGACCTTCGGCGTTTATGTCCATTGGCCGTTCTGCGAATCCAAATGCCCCTATTGCGATTTCAACAGCCATGTCGCCGCCGCCGTGGACCAGCACCGTTGGGCCCGCGCCCTGGTCGCCGACCTGGCCCATTACGCCGCCGACACCCCGGAGCGGACGGTGACCAGCGTGTTTTTCGGCGGCGGGACCCCATCGCTGATGACGCCCGAGACCGTCGCCACGGTGATCGATGGTATTCGCGGCCTATGGCGATGCGCCCCGGATATGGAAGTCAGCCTGGAAGCCAATCCGTCGAGCGCCGAAATCGCTGCCTTTGAAGACCTGAAAGCCGCCGGGATCAACCGCCTGTCGGTCGGGGTCCAGTCCTTCGACGATGCTGCCCTAAGCGGGCTGGGCCGCCGTCACAATGCCCAGGCGGCGCGCCGGGCGTTGTATGGCGCGCGGGAGCATTTTCAGGAGTTCTCATTTGATCTTATTTACGCCAGACCAGATCAAACAAAGGAATCCTGGCGGCGGGAACTGGCCGAGGCCCTGACTTTCGCCGGGACGCATCTGTCCTTCTATCAGCTGACGATCGAGCCGGGCACACCGTTCCACAAGGACGGCGTCCGCCCCGCCGACGACGAGTTGGGCGCGGCCCTATTCGACATTACCCAGGACGTTTTGAACCAGGCAGGATTTCCGGCCTATGAGATTTCCAACCATGCCCGACCCGGGCATGCCTGCCGCCATAACCTGAACATCTGGCGCGGCTGGGATTATGTCGGCGTCGGGCCCGGGGCCCATGGGCGTCTCGCCCTGACCGAACCGTCCGGGCGGCGCCAGGATTGGGGTACCCATCAGATCCATAACCCCGAACGCTGGTTGTCCCTGGTCGAAAGCCAGGGCCATGGCACCGCCAAGCGGCGCGCGCTGGAGGCCGAAGACCGGGCCGAGGAGCGGGTGATCATGGGCCTGCGTCTGGAAGAAGGGATCGACCGCGCCCGTTTCCTGGCCCAGACGGGGCAAGATGTTTTGACCCTGATCGAGCCGTCGCCGCTGGCCTATGCCGTGGGGGCGGGCTACGTCGAGGTCGATGAGGATTGCCTGAAAGCCACGGCGGAAGGCCGCTTGCGGCTGAACGGCCTGCTGGCGTCGCTGCTCGTTAAATAATCGAAACGGATATCAGTTGGTCGGCGTCTGGAACGTCGCCGGGGCCTTATCGACGACCACGGCGTCGCGCTGACGAACCTGCAGCACGGCCAATCCCCGCTCGGCGGTGCCATCGGACAGGAACCGGAAAATCCCGTCCCGTCCCGCGAACCCATTGGCGTTGGTCAGGGTTTTCTCGGAAAACCGGTCTGCTTCCGGCAACTGGGCCAAGACCGCGGCCAGGGCGGCGGCGTCATAGGCGATGGTCGCCAGACGCGGCGGCAGCTGGCCATAGACGTCTTTATATTCCTGTTCGAACCCGGAACGGGCGCTAGGCGCCGGGGCCGCATACCATCCGCCGACCAGGGCCGGTTCCGCCCCGATGCCCGGCTCATCCCATTGACCGGTGCCGAGCATGCGAACCTTTTTCGGGTCAATGTCGTAGAACGGCAGCAGGGCGGCGATGGCCTGCAGGCGCTTGCCGCCATCGGCGACCAACAGCGCGTCATAAGGCAGGTCGCCCATGGTCTGCAGGTTTTCTAAGCGCGCCAGGGCTGCTTTCGACACTTCGTCGCTCTTGCCTTCAAGCTCTTTGCGCTGAGCCAGCAGGGTCGCGCGGCGGAATTCGTAATCGGCCATGTCGCGGACCATGTCGGAAAAATCCTCGGCCGCCGGGTCATAGACCTCGGTCCGCGCCACCGTACCGCCGGTCCGGGCGACAGCGACTTTGAAGGCGTGCAGGACGGCAAAGCCATAGGCGTTTTTCGGCGCCATCGCCGCGAACCGCGTCACCCCGCGCTGGCTGGCGAATTCGACCACGCGATCGACCTGCGGCCGGGGCAGGAAACCCAGGGTGTAGACCCCATCGCCCGTTACCGAACGGTCCGAGGTAAAGGCGATGACCGGTACCTTTGCTTGCTTCGCCACCGGGGTCATGCCCTCGACGCTGGCCGCGAACAACGGACCCAGGATCAGGCCCGCGCCGTCGCCGATCGCCAATTGCGCGGCTTCGGCGGCACCCTCGGGCGTGCCACGGGTGTCATGGGTCAGCAGGGTGAATTTCTGATCGGCGAAGGAAAACAGCGCCATTTGCGCCGCATTCAACATCGCCTGACCGACACCGGCGCCGGGACCGGTCAGAGGCAGCAGCAAGGCAACCCGGGTCGAACCGTCGTCGGGGGCGGTGATCGTCGTGATCGCGGGCTCCGCCTGTTGCGCCAGGGGGACTTGCGCGGTCAGCGGCGGCGGCGACGGGCGCGGCACCGGGGTGACCGCATAAGTCGGCGGCGGTGGGGTACGCGGGCCGGACACGATCGGGCGCGATTCCGCCGATGTCCGGCTGCCGCCTTGATTAACGCCGCCGAATGGCGATGATTGGCAGCCGCCCAACAGGGGCGACAGGGTAAGGGCCAAAACGCACAGGACCTTTGCCGGGCGCGAAAGGGCGTTGAGCGAAAATGACCTGTCCATCCGATAATCCGCCGGAAATTGTTGCAAAGGGCCCGAGGGCGCCGGACGACGCCCCGTTGGAGGCCGCACTTTATCTGGTCTCGACGCCCATCGGCAACGCCGGAGACATCAGCACCCGGGCGCGCGACGTTCTGGCGCGGGCTGATCTGGTCGCCTGCGAGGACACCCGCGTCACCGGCAAACTGTTCACCCTGCTGGGTCTTCGCCGTGACGACGGGGCACAACGCCTGCTTCCTTATCACGACCACAACGCCGAACGGCAACGCCCGCGCATCATGGAATGCATTGAAAAAGGCGGAAGCGTGGCATTGGTGTCCGATGCCGGGACGCCTTTGGTTTCGGACCCGGGGTACAAGCTGGTCGCCGATTGCGTCGCCGAGGGCCTGACCGTCACCGCGATTCCCGGCCCGTCGGCCCCGTTAATGGCGCTGACCTTGTCGGGTCTGCCGACGGATCGGTTCTTTTTCCAAGGCTTCCTGCCGTCCAAGGGTGCCGCCCGGCGAACCGCGTTGCAGGAGATCGCCGCCGTTCCCGCGACCCTGGTTTTCATGGAATCGGCGCCGCGCCTGCTGGCCTCGCTGACAGACATGGCGCAGGTGCTGGGCCCCCGCCCCGCCGCCGTGGCGCGCGAGCTGACCAAGAAATTCGAAGAAGTCCGGCGCGGCCCCCTGCCCGATCTGATCGATCATTACACCCAGGCCGGCCCGCCCAAGGGCGAGCTTTGCGTCGTCGTCGGCGCGCCCCTGGCCGATGCCCAACCGACGGAACAGGACCTGGACGCGCTGTTGGCGGAAGCCCTTACCCGGACATCGGTCAAGAACGCGGCGGCCGAGATCGCGGCACAGACGGGCCTGCCCCGCAAAACGGTTTACGCCCGCGCCCTCGCCCTAAAAGACCAAGTTTCGAAGGACGCGTGAGCACGACTCCGCCGGATAAACGGCAACGCGCCGAAGCACGCGGCCGAAGCGCCGAGCGGCTGGCGAGCCTACTGTTGATGGTGAAAGGCTACCGTATCCTGGCCCACCGGGCGCGCACGCCGGTCGGCGAGATCGACCTGATCGCCCGCCGGGGAAAGACCCTGGCGTTCATCGAGGTCAAGGCCCGCCACGACCGAACAAGCGCCCTGGAATCCCTAACGCCCCGCCAGCGGCAGCGCATCGCCCGCGCTGCCGGGGCTTTCGTCCGCAGTCGGCCGGACCTGGCCGACCTGAACTGGCGATTCGACCTGATTGCCGCCGCCGGAAGCTGGCGTCTGCATCACATGAAAGATGCCTGGCGGCCCGGATTGGATTGATTTCCGCTAGGTTTCCGCCGCCTCAGCGCCACGAAATCCGCAAAATCGCCGCCCACCCTGTTGGTATCCACAATTCATCCACTTAAATGGGAACGAAGTTGGTCCCATGAGGGCTTTGTCCGGCATGGCCGCGCGGATAGAATGCGGCCCGGCCAAGCCCGCCGACCGAAGGAGAATGCACCGCCATGGTTTCGACGACACATTCCACCCTCGAATTTCGCCATAAGCCCGCCCGCCTGAACCCAAGTCGCCTTCTGGCCGCCCTGGTTCTGTGCGGCGGACTGGCCGCGGGGTTGAGCGGCTGCGTCGGGGCCGCCGTCGGGGCCGGGGCGACCGTGGGCGTTGCCGCCATGGACGACCGGGGTGTGCAAGGCGTGGCTCGTGATGCCGGCCTGGCCACCCGGGTACGCGGTAAATGGCTGAACTACGATTTGGAAACCGGCGATACCCTGGCCGTCGATGCCAGCGTCAAAGTCTACAACCGCCGGGCCATGCTGACCGGCACCGTCAAATCCGAGGACATCCGCGCCAAGGCCGTGCGCCTGACCTGGGAAGTGGAAGGCATCGACGAGGTCATCAACGAACTGAGCGTCGGCGACAGCTCGGTCGTGGACAGCGCCGTCGATAGCTGGATTTCCGCCCAACTGACGGCGAAAATGACGTTCGACAAGGACGTCCAGGCAATCAATTACATTATCGAAACGGAAAACGGTGTGGTTTACCTGTTGGGTCAGGCGCAAAGCCAGGCCGAACTGAACCGCGTGCTGGGCCACGCCCGCGCCGTGTCCCGCGTCCGCGACGTGGTCAACCACGTGCAGATCAAGGCGCCGGAAGCTGAAAAGCCCGCAGACGGAAAGGCATCCTGATCCGTGATCGCCGAAGACTACCTGGAAGACCGCCTGTTGGAGCTTGAGGCAGAACCCCGCGCCCGCCTGGCCGCCTATGGGGCCCTGCCGGATGATCGTTTTCCCATGGTCTCGGCGGCGCTGGATCTTGCCGAAGCGCGCAATCCCGGCCTGAACCAAGGGCCCTACAAACGTCACCTTGAGCGGCTGGCCGCGGATGTCGGCGCCTATGCCGGGGGTGAGCCGGTCTCGCTTGAGACCAAACGTGAAGCCCTGGTCCAGGTTATCGCCCGGCGCTACGGCTACGGCGGCGATGAAAGCGTGTTCGACGATTTGGATGCCGCCGACCTGTCGCGGGTGATCGACACGCGGCGCGGTCTGCCGGTGGCCTTGGGCATTATCTACATGGATGTCTGCCGCCGCCTGGGCTGGTCCATAGTCGGGATTGATTTCCCGGGCCGGTTCCTTGTTCGCCTGGAAGACCGGGACGAACGGATGATCCTTGACCTGTACGAAGACGGCCGTGTCATGAACCCGCCGGAATTGCGCGTGATGCTGAAGAGCATGGCCGGGGCCAAGGCTGAATTGCAGCCTCATTACCTGGCCGAAATGAGCGCGCGGCGCGTGGTTCTGCGGCTGGAAGACAATATCCGCGCCCGGCAGGTTCAACGCGACCAACTGACCGCCGCCGCCGAGACCCTGGACCTGATGCTGATGTTCGCGCCCGCCACCGGGTACCTGTGGCGCGAAGCCGGTATCGTCAACGCCCGCCTGGACCGCATCGGCATCGCGATCAAACAGTTGGAGGAATATCTGAAGCATTCCCCCGGCGAAGAAAGCGGCTATGAGACTTCGTTGCTGTTGCAGGATTTGCGCGCGAAGCTAAATTAGGCCGCCGGTTCGTTCCCTTCATCTCACTCCCGGCCGATCAGAAAGGACTATCCCATGGCGCTTACCGTGGCGATCCAGATGGATCACGTGTCGTCTATCGACATCAACGGCGACAGCACGTTCGTCATGGCGCTGGAGGCGCAAAAGCGCGGCCACAAGCTGCTGCATTACCTCCCGGGCGATCTGGCCTATCAGCACGGGCGGGTGACCGCCTGGGCCGAGCCGATGGAAGTTCGCCGCGAAAAGGGCAACCACTTCACCCTGGGCGAAAAGCAGGCCATCGATCTGGCCGACGTCGACGTGGTTCTGATGCGTCAGGACCCGCCGTTCGACATGGCCTATATCACCGCGACCCATTTGTTGGAGATGGTTCATCCCAAGACCCTGGTCGTCAACAATCCGGCCGAGGTTCGCAACGCCCCCGAAAAGCTGTTCGTGACCCGGTTCGCGCAATTCATGCCGCCGACCCTGATCGCGACCAACCGCAAAGACATCCTGGCGTTCCGGGAAGAGCACAAGGACATCATCGTCAAACCGCTCTACGGCAACGGCGGGGCCGGGGTGTTTCACATCAAACCCGACGACGAAAACCTGAACTCGCTGTTGGAAATGTTCACCCAGATGTTCCGCGAGCCGATCATTGTTCAGGCCTACTTGAAGGACGTGCGGCAGGGCGACAAACGCATCATCCTGATCGACGGTGAAGTCGCGGGCGCGGTCAACCGTGTGCCGGCGGCGGGTGAATCCCGATCGAACATGCATGTCGGGGGACAGCCGCTGAAATCCGAGCTGACCGAACGGGAACGCGAAATTTGCGCCGCCCTGGGGCCGGAGCTGAAGGCCCGTGGCCTGATCTTCGTCGGGATCGACGTGATCGGCGGCTACCTGACGGAAATCAACGTGACCTCGCCGACCGGGTTGCAGGAGATCAACCGCTTTGACGGGGTCTGCCTGGAAAGCGACATTTGGGACGCGATCGAAGCACGGGTTTAACAAGCCGCGACAACCGGGAGGATAGGATGGCGCTCAAAGACGCAATGGTCGAGGTCTCGACCCGATACGGACGCATGCCTGCTTTCGCCGCCTGGCCGGAATGCGCCGCCGAAACGCCCGTACCGGCGATCATCTTCTATATGGATGCCCCCGGTTTCCGCGAAGAGCTTTGCCAGATGGCCCGGCGCATCGCCAAGGCCGGCTATTACTGCATTGTCCCGGACATGTATTACCGCCTGGGCACCATCCGCCTCGATCTGTCGCGCCGCACCGACGCCATGACCAATGTGTTTCGCGCCGCCATGGATTCCCTGACCAACGCCGACGTCGCCGACGACACCGCGGGACTATTGGCGTTTCTCGACGGCCAGGGCGAAGTCACCGCCGGGCCTGTCGGCTGCGTCGGGCATTGCATGAGCGGTCGCTACGTCGCCACCGTCGCCGGTCGCTTCCCTAGCCGGATCAAGGCCGCCGCCTCGATGTACGGCGTCGGGATCGTGACGGATCAGGAAGATTCCCCGCACCTGTTGTTGGACAAGGTTCAGGGTGAGCTTCTGTTCGTGTTCGCCGAGACCGACGCGCATGTACCGCAGACGACGGTCGAAACCCTGAAGAAAGCGATCAAGAAGACCAAGGTCAACGCGACGGTCGTGCAGCCGAAAGGGACCGGGCACGGATTTCAGTTCGTCGAGCGGCCTGTTCATACCCCGGTGCAGGCAGAGGCCGCCTGGGACATGCTGTTCGATCTTTGGGCGCGCAACCTGAAGCCGAGAGCGCCGCGAAGCCGCCGGTAGACACCGAAAGGCAAAGAGGTCCGCCATGAAGACGCTGTTTCTTCTGCGGCATGTGAAATCCGATTGGGACGACCCCTGGGTCGAGGACTTTGACCGCCCGTTGGCGCTGCGCGGGCGCAAAGCCGCACCGCGCATGGCGCGCTACATGGCGGCGAAGGGGCTGGTGCCCGATCTGGTGCTGTGTTCCAGCGCCCGGCGCACGCGGGAGACCTGGGCCCTGACCGCCGCGCAATGGGATGCCCCGCCACCGGTCCGCTTTCGCAAGGGTATATACGAAGCCGCAGCCACGAGCCTGTTGGCGCTGATCCGGAAAACCCCAGCGGAATGGTCGCGCCTGATGGTGATCGGCCATAATCCGGGCATGGAGAACCTGGCCCATCTGTTGACCGGCGGCGGCAAGACCAAGGCGATAAAACGGATGATGGAGAAGTTTCCGACGGGTGCGCTGGCGGAACTACGGTTCGACGCCGAGACATGGCCGGAAATTCAGGAAGAAACCGGCGAATTGCGCCGGTTCAAGCGGCCCCGGGATTTGGACTGACGCCAAACCCCGGGTCGCCGAAATCTGTCGAGCAATACGCCCTGATCAGAAGGTGTAACCGACGCCGATACCGATCACCCAGGGGTCGAGGTCCGTCCCCTTTGCATTGACGGCACCGCCGTTGGCTTTGATGTCGGTCGAAACGAAGACCTTCTTGAGGTCGAAGTTGACCGACCATTTGTCGTCGATTTGATAATCGAGACCAGCCTGGAAGGCGTAACCGAATTCGTCGCTGTACGAGACGTTCTGAACGCTCGGGCCCGTACCATGCTTATAGGTGATGGTGTAGTTGATGCCCGCGCCGACATACGGCTTCCACTTTCCGTCCGGATTGAAGTGGTACTGCAGGGTCAGCACCGGGGGCAGAGCCCAGACCGTACCCAGGTCCAAATCACCACTGGTCGAATCCTTGACCTTCACCTTGTGCTTGGTCGTCGCCAGGATCAGCTCGGCCGAGATGTTCTTGGTGAAGAAATAGGTGAAGTCCAATTCCGGCACGTAATCGTTGGTCGTGCTGGCGTTGCCGCCCAGCGCATCGGTGGTGCCGCTGGTATCGGTCATGAAACCGATGCCGCGCAAACGGACGAGAAGATCACCGGCCTCTCCCGCTTTAACGGGGGCCGCAATGCCGCTGATGAGGGTCAGGGCAAGAAAACCCAAAAACATAGACCGCATGTTCGAAATCCTTAGAGCTATTCGAAGCTAGAACTGTTCAAGGCTGCACGATTTAAAAATCCCCAAGGAAATTGTGGAATAAGACGAAATTGTGGCAAGCGCAAGCATTTTTACATAATCCCTTACGTAGATTGGGGTTGCGCCGAATTGGGATCGGCCCGGGACCGAACGCATAGGCCGACGTTACGAGGGGTTCCTCTTTTCCGTGAATAAGGTATTTGTAAACACGGGGAGCGTCAGACATCCGTCGGCGCGAAAGAGGAAAAGGAACGACGCGCCGAAATGGTCGCACGCATTGCCACCGTCGCGTTTCAGGGCATCGAGGTTCTGGACGTGGACGTTCAAGTACAAATGGCGGGCGGCCTGCCCGCCTTTTCCGTAGTCGGATTACCGGACAAAGCCGTCGCCGAAAGCCGCGAACGGGTGCGCGCCGCCCTACATGCCATGGGGCTGGCCCTGCCGCCCAAGCGCATCACCGTCAACCTGGCCCCGGCGGACCTGCAAAAGGAAGGCAGCCATTTCGACCTGCCCATCGCCCTGGCCATGTTGACCGCAATGGACGTTCTGCCCGCTGAAGAAATGTCACGCTACCTCGTCCTTGGCGAACTGGCGCTGGACGGCGCCTTGGCCCCGGTTGCCGGTGTTCTGCCCGCCGCCGTTCATGCCAACGCCCGGGGTCTGGGCCTGATTTGTCCGGGCCCGCAAGGGGGCGAAGCCGCCTGGGCCGGTGGCGCGGACATTCTCGCCCCCCGCGACCTGTTGTCCCTGGTCAATCATTTCAAGGGCGCGCAAATCCTGTCGATGCCCGAACGCCCCCAGGCCGACGACGCCGTGCACTACCCGGACCTGGCCGACATCAAGGGTCAGGAAACCGCCAAGCGGGGATTGGAAATTGCCGCCGCCGGGGGGCATAACCTGTTGATGGTCGGCCCGCCGGGCGCCGGGAAGTCGATGTTGGCGCAACGCCTGCCGGGCCTGCTGCCGCCGTTGGAACCGGAAGAGATTTTGGAGGTCTCGATGGTTCAGAGCTTGGCCGGAGAGCTTCAGGGCGGGGGCCTATCGCGCCGGCGCCCGTTCCGCGACCCGCATCATTCGGCCTCGTTGCCCGCCCTGGTCGGTGGCGGCATGAAAGCGCGGCCCGGCGAAGTTTCATTGGCCCATCTGGGCGTTTTGTTCCTGGATGAGTTGCCGGAGTTTCAACGCGCGACCCTGGAAAGCCTGCGCCAGCCGCTGGAAACCGGACGCGTTTCCGTGGCCCGGGCCAATGCCCATGTGACCTACCCGGCGCGGGTCCAGTTGATCGCGGCGATGAACCCCTGTCGCTGCGGCTATCTGAGCGACCCGGCGCAGGCCTGTTCCCGCGCGCCGAAATGCGCCGAGGATTATCAAAACCGCATTTCCGGCCCGCTGTTCGACCGTATCGATATTCATCTCGATGTGCCCGCCGTCAACCCGTTGGACCTGGACCTGCCGCCCGCCGCCGAAGGCACGGCCCAGGTTGCGGCCCGCGTCGCCGCCGCCCGGCGGATCCAGGCCGAGCGGTATCGGGATTTCCGCGATCAAGGTGTGCGCACCAATGCCCAGGCCGACGGCGATCTGTTGGACAGGGTCGCCCGCCCCGACGACGCCGGACGCAAGCTGTTGATCGACGCGGCGACCCGCCTAAGCCTGTCGGCGCGGGGATATCATCGGGTGTTGCGGGTGGCGCGTACCCTGGCCGACCTGGACCGCTCGGACGGCGTGACCCGCCTACATATCGCCGAAGCCCTGTCGTTCCGTCGCGTCGCACCCGGACGCGGCGTCGCTGCCGTAGGGTTTTAAGGTCGGCCCTCGGCAATGCCGGTGGTTGTAACCAACGCCATCGGAATATACAGGGTTGTTTCGTAAAATAACCTTCGCGTATTACATAGATGAACCTGTCGGGCGCGGAGCGTTCGACCAGGTCCCCTTCCACTCGGCCACCGCCTGCTAGCGTGAGCCAATCAACAAACGATCGATATCCAAGGAAAAGAACTGTCCATGAAGACAATTTTTGCAGCCCTATTGGGCATTGGTCTGGTGGCCTCGGCCGCGTCCGCAAGCGACTACATGTCAGCCGCCGACGTCAAAGCGCTGTTCACCGACAAGACCTTTGACGGCGTGTTCTTGAAGAAAAACAAAAAGTTCACCGCCTACGAAGCGACGGACGGAAGTCACAACGTGGTTTCTGCCAACGGCAAGAAAAGCGACGGACGAAAGTGGTCCGTGAACGACAAGGGGCAGCATTGCACCACCAGCAAGAAATGGAAGGAACCGCGCTGCTCGTTCATCAAGGACGCAGGCAACGGCGAGTACCACAAGATCAATGATGCGGGTGAGCACACCCATACCCTGACCAATTTCAGGGACGGGAATCAGCTTTAACGAATACCGTTAGAGACGAAAGGCCGGGCCAACCGCCGTTTGTGCGGATCGCCCCGGCCTTAAGTCGTTTTCAGCCCTATTTCTTTTTCAACATCGGGCCGACCGGCTCGCCGCCGACGATATGGACATGCAGGTGAGGAACTTCCTGATGGCCGTTCTCGCCGGTGTTGGCGATCAGGCGATAGCCGTCGGCATCGACCCCCAGCTTTTCCGCGATGGTTCGGATGGCGCGGATATAGGCGACGATTTCGGCGTCGCTGGCCTGGGCCGAAAAGGCGGTCATGTCTTCGTAGGGGCCCTTGGGAATGACCAGGACATGAATGTTCCGCTGCGGCTGAATGTCCTTGAACGCCAGGACATGGTCGTCTTCGTAGACCGTGTTGCAGGGAATTTCGCCACGGATGATCTTGGCGAAGATGTTGTTGCTGTCATAGGCCATGGGTCGTTCCTTTGTTCTGCACCGGGGGTTCCGGGCGGACCACGATCTCAGGATTTACGGGAATTCTTTTCCTCGATCCCTGACTGGCCGGTGCGGTGGCGCAGTTCGGCCCAGACATCGTCGGGGGCGACGCCCATTTCGGCCCAAAGCGTCAGCAGGTGATACAGCACGTCGGCGCTCTCCTTGGTCACGCCGACCTTATCGCCGGTCAGGGCCGCGACCACGGTTTCGACCGCTTCCTCGCCGACCTTGCGGGTGATCAGCGGCGCGCCGCCATCGAGCAGCTTAGCCGTGTAGCTGGTGGTCGGGTCCGCGCCCTTGCGGCTTTCGATTGTCGCGAACAGGTCATCCAGAACATGGGTCATGACCGAAGTCCTTTAAACTGAGAGGCTTTAGGTGAGGTCTTCATCCAGTCTTACAGGAGCACCATGCGCCAGCATATGGGCTTTGGCTTCCTGAATGGAATAAGTGCCGAAATGGAAGATCGAGGCAGCAAGCACCGCCGAGGCGTGCCCTTCGGTAATGCCGTCGACCAGATGATCCAGGGTTCCGACCCCGCCGGACGCAATCACCGGGATCGGCACGGCGTCGGCGACGGCCCGGGTCAACGGCAGGTCGAAGCCGTTCTTGGTCCCGTCGCGGTCCATCGAGGTCAGAAGAATTTCGCCCGCGCCGAATTCGGCCATTTTCTCGGCCCAGGAAATGCATTCGATCCCGGTCGGCTTGCGCCCGCCATGGGTGAAGATTTCGAACCGCGTACCGTCGGGCGAAGGTTCGCCGGTTTTCGCATCGACCCGCTTGGCATCGACCGCGACCACGATGCATTGCGCGCCGAACTTTTCCGAGGCCTCGCGTACGAAGTCCGGGTTGTGCACGGCGGCGGTATTGATCGAGACCTTGTCGGCCCCGGCCAGCAGCAGCTTGCGGATATCGTCCGTTGTCCGCACCCCGCCGCCCACGGTCAGGGGCATGAAGCATTGTTCCGCCGTGCGGGCGACCACGTCGAAAATGGTGTCGCGATTTTCATGGCTTGCGGTGATATCGAGGAAAGTCAGCTCGTCCGCGCCCGCGGCATCATAAACCCGCGCCTGTTCGACCGGATCGCCGGCGTCGACCAAGTCGACGAAGTTCACACCCTTGACCACGCGGCCCTGGTTGACGTCCAGGCAGGGAATGACGCGTGCTTTCAACATATGCTGAGCCCCCTAGGCCGCCAACAATTCAACGGCCTCTTTCAGGCCGATCTTACCGTCGTAGACGGCCCGCCCGGAAATGACCCCTTCGAGCAAATCACCGCCCTGGGCCTTCAAATCCGCCAAATCCTGCATCGACGACACCCCGCCCGACGCGATCACCGGGATCGACACGGAACGCGCCATTTCCAGCGTGGCTTCCAGGTTCGGGCCCTGCATCACGCCGTCGCGGCCGATATCGGTGAAGATGATGGCCGCAACACCCGCGTCTTCGAACCGGCGCGCCAGGTCCAGGGCGGTCATTTCCGAGACCTCGGCCCAGCCCTCGACCGCGACCAGCCCGTCGCGGGCGTCAATCCCCACGGCGACCCGGCCCGGATGGGCCTTGCAGGCGGCGCGAACCAGGTCCGGATCGGTCAGGGCGACCGTGCCCAGGATCACCCGGCGCACGCCGCGCGCCAGCCAATCGTCGATTGTCGCCATATTGCGGATGCCGCCGCCCAGTTGAACGGGGATGTCCAGGGCGTCGAGAATGCCGTTTACGGCGGCGCCATTCACCGGCTTGCCTTCGAATGCACCGTTAAGATCAACCAAATGAACCCATTCGCATCCGGCATCCTGAAACTTGCGCGCCTGGGCCGCCGGGTCGTCGGAAAACACCGTCGCCTGATCCATGTCGCCCTGATACAGGCGCACGCAGTTTCCGTCTTTCAGGTCGATGGCGGGGAAAAAGATCATTACCAACTCCGGCGGTGCGGATTGCCCTTAGGGCATCCAATTTAGGAAATTTTCGATAAGCTTAAGCCCGACAGCCTGGCTTTTCTCTGGGTGGAACTGTGTCCCGACCATGTTGTCGCGACCGATGGCGGCCGTCACCGGGCCGCCGTAATCGGTTACGGCCAGCAGATGTTCGGAGACTTCCGGGATCATATGGAAGGAATGGACGAAATAGGCGTGATGGCCGTTCGCCAGGCCTTTCAGGACGGGATGCTCCTGATAGCCGACCCAAAGCAGCTCGTTCCAGCCCATATGGGGGATTTTCAGGCTCTTATCCGCGGGCGCCAAGGCCCGGACCTGGCCCGGAATCCAGCCGAACCCGGCGTGTTCGCCGTATTCGAACCCGGCGGTCGCCATCAGCTGCATGCCGACGCAGATGCCGAGGAACGGCTGTCCCTTGGTGATCACCGCTTCGTTCAGGGCTTCGTTCATGCCGCCCAAGGCATCGATCCCGGCCCGGCAATCGCCGTAGGCCCCGACACCCGGCAGGACAATGCGGTCGGCCTTGGCGACCACGTCCGGATCGGCGGTGACCGCGACCGTATCGCTGCGGCCCAGGTCACTCAGCACCCGTTCGAACGCCTTGGCGGCGGAACGCAGGTTGCCCGAGCCGTAATCGATCAATGCGATGGTCATTACCAGCCTTTGTCCTTACTCAAACCCAGAACTCAAACCCCGTACTCAAACCCTGAGGCCCGCACCCGCCAGATCGCGGGCCAGGGCCGGATCGGCGTCGAGGAAACGATAGAGCGCTTCGTCCCGGTCCTTACCGCAGACGGGCGAAACCTCGACAAACCCCTGCCCCCCCAGATAGCGGCGATAGAGATCGTTGCCCAGGAAGCCGACCGCCGCATAAAGCACCAGCATCGCCGCCCAGGCCGCATCGGGAACCAGCGCCTCGGCCACCAATCCGGCGACAGAAACGATCACGAAAAGTCCCAGCGCCGTCCACCACATCCGGTTCCACAGCGCCCAAAGGAAGGTGAACAGGAACGCCGGCCAGGAAAACCCTTCCTTGACCAGCTTCACATCCCGGTCCGGGTCCAGGCCGTGACGGCGAAGGTGAACGGTGAACACGCGCATCGGACGGTTTCGTTTCTGACGGAAGAAGCCTTACAGCGAGCCGCCCAAGGTTCCCTTGGTGGAGGGCACGGCATCGGCCTTGCGCGGATCGATCTCGATCGCTTCGCGCAGGCTGCGGGCCAGGCCCTTGTAGCAGGACTCGACGATGTGGTGGTTGTTCTCACCGTACAGGTTGTCGACATGCAGGGTCGCGCCCGCCGCCTGGGCGAAGGCCTGGAACCATTCCTTGAACAGTTCCGTGTCCATGTCGCCCAGCTTCGGCTTTGAGAAATCCACCCGCCAGATCAGGTAGGGCCGGTTCGACAGGTCGATGGCGATCCGCGACAGGGTTTCGTCCATGGGGATCAGGGCCGAGCCATACCGCGTGATGCCCTTGCGGTCGCCCAGCGCCATGTTGACCGCTTCGCCGATGGCGATGCCGGTGTCTTCGGTGATGTGGTGGAAATCGATATGCGTGTCGCCCTTGGCCGCAACCGTCAGGTCCATCAGCGAATGACGCGACAGTTGCTCCAGCATGTGATCGAGGAAGCCGACGCCGGTCGAGACGTTGTATTCGCCGGTGCCGTCCAGGTCGACCGTGACCTTGATCTGCGTTTCCTTGGTGTTGCGTTCGATCGTCGCCGTGCGCATGGGCGGAAATCCTTTACTTCATGCGGGATGCGGTCTTTTACCAGTGCGGCGCGTTTTTGCACATTTTTAATTAAAATGGGCGGCTTCGGCGGCCCCGGCCTTGACCGTCCCGGCCCACCGGACCACATTCCCCACCTGACGGTTTTACGGCGAAATCAGGAAATTCCATGGCTTCAGATACCCCCACCTGGCACGGCACCACCATTCTTTGCGTCCGCAAGGGCGATAACGTGGTTTTGGCCGGGGACGGACAGGTCAGCCTGGGCGATACGGTGATCAAGGCCAATGCCCGCAAGGTTCGCCGCCTCGGCAACGGCACGGTGATCGGCGGTTTCGCCGGGGCCACCGCCGATGCCTTCACCCTGTTCGAACGGCTGGAAGCCAAGCTGGAACAATATCCGACGCAACTGACCCGCGCCTGCGTCGAGCTGGCCAAGGATTGGCGGACCGACCGCTACCTGCGGCGGCTCGAAGCCATGATGGCCGTGGCCGACAAAGAGGTCTCCCTCGTCCTGACCGGAACCGGCGACGTGCTGGAGCCCGAAGACGGGGTGATCGGCATCGGGTCCGGCGGCAATTACGCCCTGGCCGCCGCCCGCGCCCTGATCGACCGCGACGACATGGACGCCCGCGCCATCGCCGAAAAGGCCATGAGCATCGCCGCCGGGATCTGCGTCTACACCAACGCCAATCTGACCATCGAGGCCCTATGACCGAGTCCGCCGAAAAGGCTGCCCCGCAAACCGCCCCCAAGTCCGCCGAAGACAGCGCGGGCACGACCAGCTTCACCCCGCGCGAGATCGTCTCGGAACTGGACCGCAACATCATCGGCCAGCACGACGCCAAGCGCGCCGTGGCCATCGCCCTGCGCAACCGCTGGCGGCGGCAGCAGCTTCCCGACAATCTGCGCGAGGAAGTCCTGCCCAAGAACATCCTGATGATCGGGCCGACCGGCGTCGGCAAGACCGAGATCGCCCGCCGCCTGGCCAAGCTCGCCCAGGCCCCGTTCATTAAGGTCGAGGCGACCAAATTCACCGAGGTCGGCTACGTCGGCCGCGACGTCGAACAGATCGTCCGCGACCTGGTCGAAACCGCCATCCACATGACCCGCGAACGCCTGCGCAAGCAAGTCACGGCCAAGGCCGAACTGCGCGCCGAGGAACGGGTGCTTGACGCCCTGGTCGGCGAGAACGCCAGCAAGGAAACGCGCGAAACCTTCCGCCGCAAGCTGCGCAACAACGAGCTCAACGACCGCGAGATCGAAGTCAACGTCGCCGAGACGCCGAGCATGGGCATGCCGACCTTCGACATTCCCGGCATGCCGGGGGCGCAGATGGGCATGCTCAATCTGAACGACATGCTGGGCAAGGCGTTCGGCCAACAGCAAAAGGCCAAGCGCATGACGGTCGAGGAAAGCTACGCCGTGCTTCTGGCCGAGGAAGGCGACAAGCTGCTCGACGACGACCGCGTGGTCAAAGACGCGATCCATGCCGTGGAAAACAACGGCATCGTGTTCCTGGACGAGATCGACAAAATCTCCGCCCGCTCCGAAGCCAAGGGCGGCGACGTCAGCCGCGAAGGCGTGCAGCGCGATCTGTTGCCGCTGATCGAGGGCACGACCGTCGCCACCAAGCACGGCCCGGTCAACACCGACCATATCCTGTTCATCGCCTCGGGCGCGTTCCACGTCGCCAAGCCGTCGGACATGCTGCCCGAACTCCAGGGCCGCCTGCCGATCCGCGTCAACCTGAACGCCCTGACCAAGGACGATTTCAAACGCATCCTGTCGGAAACCGAGGCCTCGCTGCTGAAGCAATACGCGGCCCTGATGAAAACGGAAGAGGTCGAGCTGATCTTCACCGACGACGCCGTCGACGCCATCGCCGACCTGGCGGTCGAAATCAACGAAGGGGTCGAGAACATCGGCGCCCGCCGCCTGCACACGGTGCTGGAAAAGCTGGTCGAGGAAATCAGCTACTCCGCCTCCGAACGCTCCGGCGAAACCATCACCATCGACGCCGCCTATGTGAACGACCAGGTCGCCCCGCTGGCGAAAAATGCGGACCTATCTAAATTTATCCTCTGACTCAAGACGCGATGGGCTGGCGCGGTTGGCATCGCGCCGTGCCCACGGATTTTGCAGAACAGCCACCGGCCTAATGCGTCGGCCCGCCCCGGGTTCTTGAGGCGCGGCGGCCGCGGATTTCGGCGATGATCCAGTCGACCGTGTCTTCGTCCAGTTCGTGGATCAGTTCGGCCAGCAGGTTGGCCAGTTCCGTGGCCTTGGGGTTGAGGCCCGCCGTGTCGACGGTGACGCGGGGATGGGACAGCCCGGCCAGGCGTTTTAATTCGTCCGTTTCTTCCGTGCCCAGGTTGAAGTAACCCGCGATCTGCTGCACCAGGCCGGGGCCGGGGCGGCCGCGATAGCCGTGTTCCAGGGCCGAGAAATAGGCCGAGGACACGCCCATTTCCTGTGCGAATTGCTTGAGCGTGATCTTGTTGACCTTGCGCAGCCGCCGCAGGGCCTGTCCGAAGGGCGTCATTGATCGGTCCCCCGATTGCGTTTGAGCAGGATGTAAAGCGCCCCTTCGCCGCCGTGATGGCGGGCGGCATGGTCGAAGGCATGGATCAGCCCCTTGATCGGCGGGGCGTTGAGCCAGCCGGGAACGGCCCGGCGCAACACCCCGACCTCGCCCGTTTCGCGCAGGCCCTTGCCGGTGATCACCAGAACGCAGCGCAGCCCCCGGCCATAGGCGCGGGTGATGAAGCCGATCAGTTCGCGATGAGCCTCGGTCTGAGTCATGCCGTGCAGGTCGAGGCGCGCCTCGACCGGGACCTTGCCCCGGCGCATGTTGGTCTGGGTCCGGCGGTCCAGCCCGGGCGCGGCGCCATGGCTGAGATCGCGCGCGGGCGTGCGCGGCGGGGCCGTCGCGGCATCGGGCAGGGGCGTGGGCAGCACGCGGGGGCGGGCGGGCGTTTTCTTCGCGGCCTTGGCCGGGGGGGTGTCTTCGGGGACCGGATGATCGATGCGATCGGGCCGGTTGGTCAGGGGGGTGACGTCGCGCATGACACGCGCCCAAAGGGCGTCGCCGTCTTCCCCGCCGGACCGCGCCCCGGCGGGGGCCTTAGGTCGCCGGTCCGCCATGGCTTTCGCCGCCGGCGATGTCATCGACGATCACGATATGCAGGGTCTTCGGCCCGTGCACGCCGAGGAACAGGGTCAGTTCGATATCGGCGGTACGCGACGGGCCGGTGATCCAGTTGACGTTGCGCGGCATGAACCGGCCGTTGCCGTCCGTGCCCGTGCCCTCGGCCCCGGTCCGGGCCGCCCGCAAGCGCGACCAGATGTCTTCGAAACAGCCGGAAATTTCCGACGCCCGAACGACCGCGATATGCACCGGCGGCAGGAAGTTGACCGTGGTCGGACTTTCCGGCCCGGACAGGAAAACCAGGGTGCCCGTTTCGGCGACGCCGCCGAAGGCATGGCTGAGCCCCGCCGTGTCCGACCCTTGGGCGGAGCCTTCGGAAACCTGAATCGCGGTGCGGTTCCAGGGGGCGGCCTGCAATCGCGGGTCGGGCGTCATGCGCAGGGCGGCGGGCAGGTTCTGCGCCGCCAGATAATCGGCAACCGCGCCCGGCACATCGTCGATGGCAGCGACGCGGGCCACGGTGGCCTGCACGCGTTCGGCCTCGGCCTGGAACCGGTCGGTGGCGGCGGGGCCGCTGTCTTGGCCGCGAACCGGAATGACGTGCCGCGCCTTGGCCGCCAAGCGGTCGGCCACCGCGCGGCGG